>WNGA01000130.1_pt1 | contig 166450 bp, 158 predicted proteins | sample 5400061 | NCBI WGS metagenome assembly WNGA01 (sample SAMN13153366, study PRJNA577476) | soil metagenome | isolation source: 100 cm soil or saprolite under grassland replicate 2 | place: USA:California | collected 2016-06-15 | reverse complement strand
TCCTCGTGGCTTCGACTTCTCGCAAAGCACGAAGTACCACGGGTTTCCGGTGCGCTTCCTTCTTCCTCTCGCGGAGCCGGTCAGGCTCCTTGCTTCACGCTATGTGCGGCTCTCGACCCATTAGACGTGGAGGAGAGCCTGTATTCCTGACTCTGCGCGAGGGCGCCAGTGCTGCATGTAAACCGAGCAGCCATAGAACTTGACTGATCGTCCCAGATGGGTCCGGCTCTACCGCCGCACCGAGACGAGGCACGCCACGAGCTACCCCGGCGTGAGCTGGGCGAGCACGGTGTCGAACACGAACAGCTCGAGCCGCTCCTTGTCGTCATCGGACAGGCTGACGAACGCGAACGCGACGCGCGCGGTGCCCGGGAGGTGCTTCAGATCCTGCACGCGGGCGCGGCCGGCGAGCGGCTGCGCTGCGGGGATGCGCAGGTTGAACCCGACCTCCTCGCCGAGCGCGGGCGCCTTGGACAGCAGGCACGAGAATCCGCCGCTCGACACGTCGATGGTGACCGCGCGCTGGTGCTCGGTGGGGGCATCTTGAGCTGGAGCCGCTGGGCTGCGACGAGCGCACGCGCGAGCTCGTCACGACCGGTACGGTAACGGCCGAGCTCGCCTCCGCGGAGCTGGCCCAGGCGAGCCTTCTCGTGGAGCTGCCGGAACGAGCTGAGCCACTCGGTGAGGCGCCATGGAGACGCGGGTTACAGCGCGTTCTTCAGCTCCGGCGCGGGCTTGAAGCCGACGGTCTTCGACGGCGCGATACGGATCTCCGCGCCGGTCTGCGGGTTGCGCCCGACGCGCCCGGCCCGCTTCTTCACGACGAAGGTCCCGAACCCCGGCATCGAGAAGCGCTTGTCCTTCCTGATGCCCTTCGCGAGGTGGTCGAAGACGGCGTCCACGACGAGCGCGACCTGGCGCTTCGAGAGATCGCCGTACGCCGCCTGCACCTTCTCGATCAGGTTCGCCTTCGTCATGCGAGCCGCCCCTCCGCCGGATTCCGCGCGACCCTAGCGTCCCGTTTCGGGGGCGTCAAGCCGCGGCGACGTCGCGCGTACGAGCGCGCGTGGTCAGCGGATCCCGAGGATCCGCCGCGCCTCGTCGGGCGTCGCCGGCACGCGTCCCGCGCGCGCCGCGCGCGCGACCGCCATCGTGACGAGCTCGTCGGATCCCCTCGCGAGAACGCCCTTCGCGGCGAAGAGGTTGTCCTCGAGCCCGACGCGGACGTGGCCGCCCATCGCCAGCGCCAGCTCGGCCATCGGCAGCTCGAACCGCCCGATGCCCGCGACCGACCAGTGCGCCGGCTCCGGCAGCCCCTCGACGAGGAAGCGGAGATTGCGCTCCGAGGCGGACATCCCGCCCGGCACGCCGAGCACGAACTGGACGTGGTACGGCGCGCCGAGGTGGCCCTTCTCGAGGAGCCAGCGCAGCGTGTCGAGCATGCCCGCGTCGTAGACCTCGCACTCGGGGACGAGCCCACGCGCGCGCAGCCGGCTGGCGACCTCCACCACGTCGGGCCGCGCGTTCAGGAACACCTCGTCCCCGAAGTTCATCGTGCCGAGGTTGAGCGTCCCCATCTCGGCGCCGTCCACGAGCGACCCGAGCCGCTCCTCGAGCGACATGCCCACCGCGCCGCCGGTCGAGCACTGAATCACGACCCGGCTTCCCGCGGCGCGGATCCGGTCCACGATCTCGCGGAAGTGCTGCGGCTCCTGCGACGGGCGGCCGTCGGGCCAGCGCGCGTGGAGGTGGACCACCGCGGCGCCCGCGCGCCCGGCGTCCACGGCGGCGCGCGCGATCTCCTCGGGCGTGTACGGCACGTGCGGGCTCTGGGCGCGCGTCACCTCCGCGCCCACCACCGCCGCCGCGACGATCACCTTCTCGCCCATGGCGTCCTCAGCGGCGGAGCCGCTGCTTCTCCCTGGGCACCACGCACGTCCCCCGGGCGCGACAGACGACCACCGGCTCCGGGAGGACCTCGGCCGCGCTGTCGGACAGGTCGGGCCGCGGCCGGACCACCTTGCGCGCCTCGAAGCGCATCGTGCGCGAGGTGTTCCCCACCGCGACGATCGCGGCCTCGACCTCGAGGAAGTCGCCGGCGTGCGTCGGCGCGAGCAGCTCGACCGCCTCGTACGCGCGCAGGAGCCCCTCGTCGCCGTCATGGCGGACGCAGAGCTCGGTCGCGGCGTCGCCGAACAGCGCGAGGATGCGCGCGCCGTCCACGAGGTCGCCGCCGTAGTGGGCGTCCTGCTGGGACATGCGGACCCGGAGGACGGCCTTCGTCGTCGCGCCCATCAGTGCATCTCCTTACCCATCCGGCGGAGCACCGCGCCGACGATGAAGCTCGCCACGTCGGAGGGACGCGTGCCCGCCCCGAAGCCCGCGTCGTAGCCCAGCTCGACCGCGAGCCGGTGATCGATGCGGGGGCCGCCCAGGATGGCCACGACGTCGCGGCGGACGCCGAGCCGCGTGAGCTCGTCGAGGAGCTGTCGGGCGTTCTCCCGGTGCACGTCGCGCTGCGTGACCACCTGCGAGACGAGCACCGCGTCCGCGCGGCGCTCCACGACGAGTCGTGCGAGCCGCGCGTTCTCGACCTGCGCGCCGAGGTTCGCCGCCTCGAAGCAGGCGTAGCGCTCGAGGCCGTAGTCGCCGGCGTATCCCTTCATGTTCATGATGGCGTCGATGCCGACCGCGTGGGCGTCCGAGCCGGTGCAGGCGCCGAGGACGACGATGCGTCGCCCCACCTCGCGGAGCGCGTACGCGTTGAGCTCGTCGAAGCCCTTGCGGCGGACCACCACCTCCGGCACCTGGAGCTTCGCCCAGTCCACGCCCACGGAGGTCCGGCCGTACACGACGAAGAAGGTGTAGCGGTCCGCCGCCGCCTCCATGTGCGCGACGTGCACCTGCTCCATGCCGAGCCGCCGCGCGAGCTCCGCCGCCGCCTCTCGCGCGCGCTCGCTCGGAGGAACCGGCAGGACGAACGAGAGCTGCACGACCCCGTCGTCCTTGCGATCGCCGTAGGGGCGGACCACCTCGCCCGGCGCCCAGTCGTGCGGCGTCATATGGCCCCGCTCATGTCTCGCCTCCGATGCGGGCGGTCTGTACGAAGGTCTTCCATGCCTCGAGCGCCTCCGCGCTCGCGGGCGTCGCCGCGGTGAAGAAGACCCGGTACTGGGTGCCGCCGTCGCAGGCGGCGAGCGCCCAGACGTGCCAGCCGCCCTGGTCGGCCTCGAGCGTTTGGGCGGAGCGTCCGCCGAGGCGCGTCGGGTGGCGCCGCGCGCGCTCCAGCGCCCCCTGCTGCTCCGCGAGCTTCGCCTCCGCCGCGGCGAGGCAGGCGCGCTCGTCGGCGAACGCGGGCTCGGGGATCGTGATCTCGAGCCGGGCCCGGCCGCCGGGGGCCTCGAGGGAGAGGCGCCGGTCGTCGCCAGAAGCCCGCCAGGCGGCGGGCGCCTCGAGGCGGAGATCGCGCACCGCGTAGGCGAGCCACCCTTCCCGGCCCGACGGCCGACCCTGCACCGGCCGGGCGCCCGCGCAGGCGCCGAGCGCCAGCGCGGCGGCGGCGAGGAGCGCAGCTCTCACCGCCCCTCCAGGATCTCGAGGAGCGGGTTGAAGTAGCCCGGCGCACGCTCGACCACCCCGGCGAGCCCCTTCCCGCCGTCCTCCGTCCGCGCGACGTCGCCGAAGCGTGCGCGCCCTATCGCCTTCATGAGCCCGTCCTGCGCCACCTCCTCGAGGAGCGCGAGCGCGCGCCCGAGCGTCTCGTCGGCGCGACGCTCGACGACGCCGCCCGCCCGCAGGCGCAGCTCGGCGCCCATCGATCTCCACGCGCGGTGGACGTAGTCCGCCGCCTTGAGCGCCGCCGTCCGGTCCATGAGGAAGGGATTGTGCATCGCCTCCGTCATCATGCCCAGGAGCTGGATGTCCTGCCCGCTGAGCCACGCGACGACGTCCGCCATCACGTCGTAGGCGTGGCTGAAGAAGATGTCGCCCTGTTTGTGCTTCGTCGGCGGCATGTACTTGATCGGCGCGTCCGGGAACAGCGAGCGGACGAGGAGCGCCTGCGCCAGCTCGCGGGCGATCGTGTCCTCCCGCGCCGGATCGATCTCGAAGGCGTGGCCGAGCCCGACGAGACGATCGGGCAGCCCCGCCCGCCGCGCGAAGGAGAGGTTCACGAACTGCGAGGCGATGACGGTGTGGGCCGCCTCGTCGGCGTCGGCGGTGGTGATGTAGTTGTCCTCGCCGGTGTGGATGACGATCCCGGCGGCGGCGCAGATCTGCCGCGAGAAGTGCTGATCGCACAGGGTCCGCCGCATGTTGATGTCGCGGAAGAGGATCCCGTACATCGCGTCGTTGAGGAGCATGTCGAGCCGCTCCCACGCTCCGATGAACGCGATCTCCGGCATGCACAGGCCGGAGGAGTAGTTGGTGAGGTGGACGTAGCGGCGGAGGCGGCGCGACTCGTCGTCGAGCGCGGCGCGCATGATGCGGAAGTTCTCCTGGGTCGCGTAGGTGCCGCCGTAGCCCTCGGTCGTGGCGCCGTGCGGGACGTAGTCGAGGAGCGACTGCGCGGTCGAGCGGATCACCGCGATCACGTCGGCGCCGAACTGGGCGGCGGCGCGCGCCTGCTCGACGTCCTCGTGGATGTTCCCGGTCGCGACGATGACGTACTTGAGCGGCCTGGGCCCGGTGCCGAGCTCCTCGCGGAGCGCGTCGCGCGTCCGGACGCGCCCACGGAGCTCGTCCACCGCTGCGCGCGCGTCGCGGCGGAGCTCCTCCTGCATCGCGCGCTCCTCCGACGCGGGGAGCGGCTCGGGCGTGCGCGGCAGCCCCTGGATCCGCTCCACCACCGCGAGCGGGTCGCTCGCGCCGTGGCGCAGCGCCCATCCCAGCCAGGTCGCCGCGCCGCGACCGAGGAGCTTCCGCTCGTGGAGCGCGTCCACGACGAGGTTCGCGAGCGGGACGCCCCGCGGCCCGGCCTCGCTCAGCCCGAGCAGCCGGAGCACGGTCCGCTCGATCGAGACGGTGGTGTGGCGGCGAACGAGCTCCAGGACCTCGGCGGTGATCTGATCCGCGAGGGAGCGGCAGCGATCGACCTTGGCCCGGTCGAGCGGAAGATCGGGTACGACGCGCCCGTCGGGGAGCTGCATGCGGGATCCGTAGGGTCCGCGCCCCGGTGCGGCAAGCAGACGCGGGGGCAGGCGCCCGGGAGGGCCGGACGCGCGGCGGCTACGGAGCGCGGGCGCCGCGCGCGCCGTCACTGGATCCGGCCGCCACCCAGCACCTCGTCGCCGACATAGAAGACCGCCGCCTGTCCCGGAGCGACCCCCCGCACCGGGCTCGCCAGCCGGACCTCGGCGCCCCCGCCGGCGACGGCGCGCACCGTCCCCGGCTCCCCCGCGTGGCGGTGACGGACCTTCACGAGCACCTCGCGTGAGCCCACCGGGGGCGCGCCCGCGACCCAGCTCGCCTCCTCGACCGCGAACGCCTCCCGTGACGCTTCCTCCGCGCTCCCGATGATGACGCGGGCCTGCGGCGCGTCGATGCGCACCACGTAGCGAGGCATGGGACCGGCAGCGCCGAGACCGCGCCGTTGCCCGACGGTGAAGCGATGGACGCCGGCGTGGTGGGCCAGGACCTCGCCCGAGGTGGAGACGACCTCTCCCGGGCGCACCCGCTGGGGAGCCCGGAGCGCCACGAACTCCGCCGCGTCCCCGCGCGTCACGAAGCAGATCTCCTGCGACTCGGCCTTCCGGGCGTTGGCGAGGCCGGCCCGTTCCGCCGCGGCGCGGACGTCTCGCTTCTCCATCCCGCCGACCGGAAAGATCACGTCGGCGAGAGCGTCCTGCCCGAGTCCGTACAGGAAGTAGCTCTGGTCCTTCGCGGCGTCGGCCCCAGCACAGAGCGCGAGCCGCGCGCCGCGGCGCTCCACCCGCGCGTAGTGACCGGTCGCGAGCTTCGCCCCGAGCGCCCGCGCCCGGGCGAGGAGCCAGGCGAACTTCACCCGCGCATTGCAGGCGATGCAGGGGTTCGGCGTCCGCCCCGCGAGGTAGTCCTCCACGAACGGTTCGATGACCCGCTCCGCGAAGCGCTCCTCCACGTTCGCGACGAAGAACGGGATGCCGAGACGCCGCGCGGCGCGGCGGGCGTCGTCGAGATCGTCCGGGGCGCAGCACGACCGTCCGCGGGCCGCGTCGGAGAAGTCGGCGACGCGCATCGCGACGCCGAGCACCTCGTGCCCGTCCGCCGCGAGGAGGGCGGCCGCGGCGGAAGAGTCGACGCCCCCCGACATGGCAACGAGCATGCGCATCGGAACGGCTGGGCTCATACCGCCGACGAGGCCGTGGATCAATGCGCGGATGTGGACCTGGTCCTGGACTTGGTCGTGGACGTGGACTTCGACCTCGACTTCGACCTCGACCTGGATCTTCTGATGGTCGGAAGCCTAAACGGGCGAGCACGATTTGCGATCACCAGAACCCCCGTTCGTGCTGAGCGTAGCGCCCGCGCAACGGGCGCGAAGTCGAAGCACGCCCTTGGGACGCATGACGCCCTTCGACTTCGCCTGCCCTGAGCGTAGGGGCCGCACCGCGGCCCCGAAGTCGAAGGGCTCAGGGCGAACGGAATCTTCCCGGTGGTTCCGAATCGCGATCGGTCGTTTAGGTCTAGGTCGAGGCCCAGGACCACGTCCACGACCACGACGAGGGACTCCGAGCGCTCTCACGCGAGCGAGACGGAGGGCGCTCCCTCGCCGGCGCGAGGACGCTCGGACGGCCGGACGGGGATCTCGAGGACGAACTTGGAGCCGGTGAAGTGGCGGGTCACGTGCGCGGGCTGCGTCCGTGGCGGGCTCTCCACATACACGCGCCCGCCGTGCGCCTCCGCGATGCGCCGGGCGACGGGCAGGCCCAGGCCCGAGCCGGGCAGGCGAGCGTCCTCGCCGCGCGCCGCCGCGTGGTAGAGCGGCTCGAAGATCCGCTCCGTCTCGCCCGGGCGGATCCCCGGCCCCTGGTCGTAGACGGTGAAGCGGAGGCGCTCGGGCTCGCGCGTCACCGCGACGAGCACCTCGCCGCCGTGCGGCGAGAACTTCACCGCGTTCGAGACGAGGTTCGCGAGCGCCTGGCGGAGCTTGCGCGGGTCGGCCACGACGGGGCCGCCTCCGCCGTGGAGCACCTCCACGTGGAGCCGCGCCTCCCGCACCGGCGCCCGCAGCTCCTGCACGACGTCGTCGGCGAGGCGGTCCGGCTCGACGTCACCGTGGATGAGCGGCGCCTCGCCCACCTCGAGGCTCGCGAAGTCGGCGAGGTTGTCCACGACGCGGGTGAGCCGCGTCACCGACTGGATCATCGACTCCACGATCCGCTGCTGCTGCGGCGGCAGGGCGCCGAGCTTCCCCGACGCCAAGATGCGGAGGTAGCCCGCGAGCGGCGTGAGCGGGGTCGAGAGCTCGTGCGCGAGGTTGTGCATGAACGCGCTGCGCAGCCGGTCGAGCTCCTCGATGCGCCGCGAGGCGCGCTGCTGGCCGGTGAGCGCCGTCTCGAGCCGCGCCGCCATGGAGCCCGACAGCGCGCGGAGCCCGGCGCGCTCGCCCTCCTCCGGCAGCCGCTCGCGCTTGCCCGCGAGGAACGCGCGCACCTCGTCGCGGAGCGAGTCTTCGAGCCGCCGCGAGATGAAGCCGTCGGCGCCGGCGGCGAGCGCCACGTCGTGCTCCTCGGGCGAGTCGCCCACCGCGAGGAACGGGACCTTCGCGAGCGCCTTCTCGCGCTTGAGGCGGGCGGCGAGGTCGTACCCCTCGATGTCGGGGAGGTGCACGTCGGCGAGGACGAGGTCGGGCGTGAGCGTGAGCGCCCGAGCGATGCCCTCGAGCCCCGACTCCGTGAGATCGACGGCGAAGCCTTCCTCCTCGAGGAGCGCCTTGACGCGCTTCCGGAAAGCGTCGTCCTCCTCGATGCAGAGCACGCGGTGCGGCATGGCGAAGCCCTGCCCGAAGTATAAGCGCCGCCGTCAGCGCCGCGCGCGCTCGGCCCACCAGCGACGCAGCTCGGCCTCGAGCGCATCGGGGGCGTTCATCGCGGGATCTTCCAGGACCCGATCGAGCAGGTGTCGGAGCGCCTCGCCGATTTCAGGGCCCGGCCCGATCGCGAGGGCGCGCATCGCCGCGCGCCCGTCGAGCGCGAGATCCTGCGCGGCGAGCGGGGAACGCGCCCGCCGTACCTGCGCGATCTCGCGTTGCAGTATCTTCACCTCGGCTCGCGCGGGGCGCGACCGCAGGGTGGGGAGCGCCGCGGCCTCGGCGTTGGCGAGGGCGAGGAGCGCGTCGGCGCGCTGCGCACCCGTCCGGGAAAGGAGCCGCCGGACCTCCGCGGAGGAGCGCGGCAGGCTCTCCGCCGGAGTGGCGACCCGGCAGGCGTGCCCCCGCAGGAGCACCGCCACCTCGTCGGAGATCCGGCGTGGCTGGCGAAGCTCGACGAGCGTCCGCTCGGCGTCGGCTGCGGGCAGGACGTGGAGGAGCGCTGCGAACCGGAGCGTGAGGTCTGGAGGGACGCGCGACAGGATCTTCGCGGCGTGGTCGAGAGCGGGCGGCGGAACGCGCGCGAGCGCAGGGAGGAGGACCTCGAGCAGCCCGGTCGCGCGCGCGAGCGCGATCCCGCGGGCTGCGTCGGCCGCGACGACGAGGCGCGAGAGCTCCTCCGAGATCCGCTCGATCGCGACCTTGCGGACGACCGGCAGCGCTGCCGGGATCGCGCGGCGGGTCGCGGGGGCGAGCGCGTAGCCGAGCTGCGCCGCGAAGCGAACGGCGCGTACCGGACGCAGGCCGTCCTCCGCGAACCGCTCCTCGGCGACCCCGACCGCGCGCACGATGCGGCGCGCCATGTCGGCGCGGCCCGCGTGAGGATCGCGGAACTCGCTCGCGAGGGGATCCCAGGCGAGCGCGTTCATCGTGAAGTCGCGGCGCGCGAGGTCCGCCTCGAGGTCCCGATGGAACGTCACCGACTCGGGGCGGCGGCCGTCGACGTAGGGCCCCTCGCCGCGAAACGTCGTCACCTCGATGGCGAGGCCGCCCGCGAGCACCGTCACGGTGCCGTGCTCGACGCCGGTGGGCACGACCTTCGGGAAGAGCGCCGTCACCTCGCGCGGGGTCGCCGGCGTCGCGACGTCGAAGTCGCTCGCCGCGCGCGGGCGGTGCATGAGGAGATCCCGGACCGCCCCTCCGACGATCCAGGAGCGGTGGCCCGCGCCGCCGAGGCGGCGCAGGACCTCGAGCAGGGCGGCGGGGAGCTTCGCGCGGGCGAGGGCGGCGGGGACCCGCATGCGCGAGCCTACTGGAGCGACCGGCGCTCCTCCTCGGCGCGATCGAGGAGCCGGAAGTAGAGCCGGACGAGCGCGAGCCGGGCGGAGTCGGAGAGGGTCGCGACGGCGCCGCGCGCGACGCCGAGCGGCTCCTTGCAGATGGTGAGGAGCACCTGCCCGACCTCGTTCGCGTCCTCGCGTGCGACCGGCGCGTCCGGCAGCTCGAACGCCGCCATGATCGCCTCGCGATCGAACAGCGGATGGTGACCGCGGAGGCCGAGCGCGAGGAGACCGGACAGCCGTCCCGGCGCGAGCGTCGCGACCTTCTCCTTGTCCTCCATCGCCTCTCCCTCCCCCGAGGTGCCCTTCCAGCAGCGCGCGCTATGTATCACACTCGGCCGGCGCCGGCGGCAGCGGAAACGGGCGCGCAGTCGAAGGATGTTGGAGTAGATGTCGGAGTAGAACCTGCCCGCACCGGCAGGTGGAGTGCCCATGTACTTCGTCCTCCATTACGCCTACGTCCCGGACGTCCTTGAGAAGCGCACCCCGTTCCGCGCCGACCACCTCGCGAACGCAAACGCGCTCCACGCGGCCGGCAAGCTCGTGCTGGCAGGCGCGTTCGACCCGCCGACCGACGGCGCGATGTTCGTGTTCCGCGTCGACTCCGCGGCCGAGGTCGAGGCGTTCGTGCGAAACGATCCGTACGTGAAGAACGGGATCGTCACCTCCCACCGGATCCGCCCGTGGAACGTCGTCGTCGGCGAATGACGAGCCCGATGCCGTCCTGATCGCCCTCGACAGCGAAGCACGTCGCCCAATGTTTACAGTTGTCGAGGGGTCCGACCGTGACGCGAGGCCGGAGAACGGGCAGCCGGACGGCGCTCCGGAGCCGCGGGTCCGCCCGCACGGCGGGCAGCCGGTCCACTCGGGCGCGCGGGCGGCCCGAGCCCCGCGGCGGCGCTCGCGATCGCGCGCCGCCGGGCGCCGTCCGCGCCGCTCTGCGCGAGGTGGGCGAGGGCGCGACGCGGGCCGTCGTCGGCTGGCAGCGCTGGCACGAGATCCTCTTCCTGCACTGGCCGGTCGCGCCGGCGGCCTTGCGCGGCCACGTGGACGGGCGGCTCGAGCTCGACCTCGCGGAGGGGCGCGCGTGGGTGTCGCTGACGCCGTTCACGATGCGCGACGCACGCGTCCGGGGGCTGCCCCCGCTGCCGTTCCTCTCCGCCTTCCACGAGATGAACCTGCGCACGTACGTCCGCGCCGCGGGGGTCCCCGGGATCTGGTTCTTCAGCCTCGACGCGGTGAGCGCGCCGGCCGCGGCGCTCGCCCGCGCCGCGCTCGGGCTCCCCTACTTCGTCGCGCGCATGGCGCGGAGCACGTCCGGGTCCACGCACCGGTACGACAGCGAGCGGCTCGCCCCGGGGCCGCGGCCCGCGACCTTCCACGCGAACTGGAGCGTCGGCGGCGCATTGCCCGACTCCCCCGGTGCGCTCGACGAGTTCCTCGCGGACCGGCACGCGCTGTACTCGACGATCGCCGGAGCGCTGGTGCGGGTCCGTGTGCGCCATCCGCCCTGGCTGTTGCGCGAAGCTCGCCTCGAGGCGCTCGACCAGACCGTCACTCGGGCCGCGTCGATCGACGTACCCGAACGGCCGCCGCTCGCGCGCTTCTCCGAGGGTGTGGAGGTACAAGTGCTCGCGCCGGAGGCGGTTCGCTGACGCGCCGTATCGCCGTGCTTCGAGACGCGAAGGCGGAGGCGGCGATGCCCTTGGCCGGCCGGGTTTCGCTGCATGGTAGCTTTGGCCGACGCACCACGCGTGAGGAGGGGCCGATGCGGACGTTCTCGATGACGGCGCTCGCGGTGTCATTCGCCGGGGCCACGGCCGCATGCGCCACGCCCGCGAAGTTTCATGGTGACAGGCCGGTGGACGTCGAGCGAGGAGCATTGGGAGCAGCGGTGTACAAGCAGGACGGGAAGCCCATCGCCGTCGATGACATACTGACCCAGCTCGAGTCGTTCGAACCGGCGCGCGACGAGGCACGCGCGGCGGAGATGTGGATGCGCGGCGGCCAAGGCGTGGTACTCGCCGGCTGCGTGGCGCTCGGGTACGAAGCATTTTCCGGGCGTGTCGCCAACGCGTGGGGATGGACCACGGGAACGCTGGCCGCGATGGTGGTCCTCGGGATCCCGATTCGACTCGCGGCAGACTCGCACGCGACACGAGCCGTGAATGCCCACAACGCCCGGCGCGTGGCGACGACGAGCATCGCTCCGACGAGCATCGCTCCATGGATCGCTCCGCTCGGCGACGCCGCCGGTCGGGCGCGAGTCGCGCTCGGAGTGAGCATCGGTTTCTGATGGCGCGAGCCGCGCGTACGGCTGACGCGCCCGCCGCCACGCGGCGAGCCCGGGCGTGGCCTGGCTCGCTGCCAGACCTACCTCGCCCGGACCTGACGTCCACCTGGACCGCCTTGCCCTCGGCGAAGGGGGAAACGTCGAGCGCGGACACGCGGATCGCCTCGATCGACTCGCCCACCTGGTAGAACCCTGGCGTCGTGCCGTCGGCGCAGCTCCCCTGGAGCGTGTTGGGCGGAGTGCGCGCACGTGCGGCATATTGCCGCGGCCGGACTCACGACGCGCTGTCGCTCGTGGCGAACCGCGCGAGCCAGTGCCGACAGGACCCACGCAGCGCCGAGCGCAATCGCCGATGAGACGCCACGGAGATCCGTCAGGGCGGGCTGCGGACATGTGACCGATGGTGTCAGACCTTCGTGCCACGATCTGATCGATGCCGGTTGCAGCGAGCCACGCAGCGGAAACGCTCTCCGCACCCTCGTGTCTGGAGCTCGTGCCGCCTCCGGCGGCGCCCGAGCCATGCGCGCCGGCCGAGCTTCGCGCGCTCGTCCACGGCGGCCTGACGGACTCCGACGCCTGCGAGACGCTGCTCGCGCAGGGCGGACGAGGACGACGATGAGTGGACCCGTTTCCGCGTCCGGCTTTCTCAGGAGGACCGCGCGACGGTCGACGAGGCGCTCGCGATCGCGGGCAAGCTCATGCCCGGCTCGAGGCGGCCGCAGCGGCTCGAGGCCATGGCGCAGGAGTACCTCGCGGAGCACGCGCTCGAGGCCGGCGACGATGGCGGCGGCGCGGCCGGCGGCGGGTTCCGCGCGGAGAGCGACGGGCTCGAGCGGCGCAAGGCCGAGCTCGAGCTGGAGACCGATCGCTGGTCGTATCTCCCGCCGGCGGCGAGCGTCGCGGCGCCGGGCGCGGGCGGCTTCGAGGAGCTGACGTCGGCGCGAGACCGCGCGCTGCGGGACCTCGCGGCGCGGCGCGAGTCCTGGGACGGCCTCCTGGGCTACTGCTCATACGTGGTCCGGCGAAGCGGCCTCTGGCACCTCGCCGGCTTCGCGTCATTCCAGCACTACTGCGACGAGCGGCTCGGCCTCTCGGGTCGCACCGTCGAGCAGCGCGCCGCGCTGGAGAGGCGGATCGCGCAGGTCCCGGCGCTGCGGTCTGCCCGGGACGGTGGGCTCGCGTACGAGAAGGTCCGCATCCTCGCGAGGCTCCCGGATCGCGAGATCGCGGCATGGGTCGCGCGCGCGCAGGAGCTGACCTGCGTGGCCCTCAGGGCGGAGCTCGAGGAACGCGATGAGACGCAGATGCGTGCGGCGAAGGTGCTGCGCGCCCGGGTACCCATCCGGATCGCGCTGACGCTCCAGGCGGCGTTCCGGGCGGTGCGGGCGACCGAAGGGCGGCTCCTCGACGACGGGAGGTGCCTCGTTCTGGTGGCCAGGCACTTCGCCGAGACCTGGAAACCCCACGTGAAGAAGGCGAGGACCCTCTCGCAGAAGGTCCGCGAGCGCGACCTCGGCCGATGCCGGATGCCGGGGTGCAGCCGGAGAGCGGTGCACGCCCATCACGTGGAGCCGCGCTCGCACGGCGGCGCCGACACGCTGGATAACCAGGTCGCGCTCTGCGCCTGCCACCATCTGCGCGGCATCCACGGCGGGTACATCCGCGTGCGGGGCCGCGCACCTGACCATCTCGTCTGGGAAGTGCGCGGGAGGATCTGGAGGGACGGGTGTCTGGGCACGGTGGCGAGCGCTCCTCGGGAATCGAACGCACGGCCGACGGTTCAGTAGAGGGATCGCTGCCCCCGAGACCGCGACCGGTCTACAGGCCGAGCGAGGGGACCATGAAGACGCGCGTCACCGCTGCCGCTCTGCTCCTCGCCGCCTGCGTGGCGCCGCGCGCCGAGCGCCGCGCCGAGCCCGAACCGGACTTTCCCGACCGTCCCGCCGCGCCGCAGGAGCGTGCGCGGTGCACACAGGAGACCCCCTGCACGCTCGAGGTCCTCGAGATGGCGCGCCGCAGGGTGGCCCTCGAGGCGGACACCGAAGGCAAGATGGCGGACGCGAACGTGAACGCGCAGACCAGGAAGGTCGCCGACAGCTGGATGCAGACGCTCGCGCGCTCGATCCGCGAGGAGAGGGACCACTTCTCGGCGTGGTGCGACACGGCCCAGGGGTGGAGCGGGGAGCGACGCAGGTCTGGAGGGGCCGGGCTGACGTCGAAGGACGTGTTCGAGCGGACGGGGGCGCCGACGAAGGAGCTGAAGCCGGAATCGCGTGACCGGGGCACGGACGACACGGCGTGGATCTGGGACGTCGAGGGCCCGCTCTCGCGCACCGTCTCGTTCGCGATCCTGTTCATGCGGCCCACCGGGACCGATGGTCCCTGGATCTTCGCGGGTTGTCAGTGGTGTGCGTCGGGCGGTCAGGCCACCAAGCCCGGATGCGTACCGCTGCCGGTGAAACCGTAGCGTCGTCAGGGCCGGTACCGCAGGATCGTGCCGGCACCGCCAACCATCCAGATGTCCGTCGGCGTCCTCGCCCAGACGGCTTCCAGCGCGTTTCCCTGCGGCCGCGGGGCGTCCCAGCACCAGTGAAGGTGGTGCACACAGGGGCCACGCTCGCGGATGCCGTCGCTGCGTTCACGTCGGCGGTGCCGACGGCGACCGTCACGCTCGCGGGATCGAAGACGTCCCCGTTCTTCCTCCGAGTGATGACATATCCCGGGCGCGCGTCCGCAATTACGAGTGGTGCGCGGCGACGCCGCCGCACGACCGTGGGCGCGTCCGCGGACGGCTCGAGAACCTGGAGGAAACCGCGAACAGGAAGTGGCCCCGGCGGGACTCGAAACCGCTGCTGCGGTAAACGCCAAGGGCGACGGGACACGCAAATCACGTCGAACCACTGTGCCGCAGCGGTTTCCGAGCAGCCGCGCAGTCCGCAGCAGTCGCGCCCGTCTGCACCAGTCGCCAGGTTCCGTGGAGGCGGCGTGGAGGCGGCGCGGCGGCCTGGTTCGGCCGACTGCGCATCCCTAGCTCGTGGGTGCAGGGGTCGTGACCGCGAGCCCCGCCGCCTGGAAGTCCTTCACCGTCCCCTCGAACTGGGTCGCCGGAATGCGCACCTCAGTACTTCACCTGGCTAGTCGAGCCCGCGCAAGACCTCGCGCAACGCCTCCAGCGCCCGCAGGACCTCGGCCTGGACGCGCGCCCACCGGGCGCCGCCTGCACTCGATGAGCGTCTCCCGATCGTGAAGCTGCGGGAGCGGCCCGCCGTACTCGATGAAGCGGACGATGCGTAGCGCGTTCCGGCGCAGGCGCGGGGGCCCGGTCGGGAGGTCGTCATCGACGAGCCAGTCGTTGATGTTGACGACGAGGGTCATGCGTTCTGGTACCAGACCGGCGCGACGAGTCCAATACCGACGAGGACCGATGCTGGTCGCGTTCGCGTCTGGGCCGCGCGTTCTGGACGAAGGACAAGCCCGTGCTACGTTCCAGCGATATGACGCTCTCCAACATCGTCGCGCAGAACCTCCGCGCCGTCCGAGCGCAGCAGAAGATGTCGCAGGAGGCGGTCGCGAAGAAGGCCCGGGTCTCCGTCAGCTACGTGTCGATGCTGGAGCGCGGCCAGCGCACGCCGCCGCTGGAGACGCTGGAGATGCTCGCGAAGGCGCTCGACGTGTCGCCGATGTACCTGCTCCAGGAACTCTCGGCAGACCGCCCTCGCTCACGCGGTGGCCGCGGGCGGTGACCTGCTGGCTGGGCGCCTCGCCCATGAACGGCTCCGCCTGCACGTCGAACCCCGCTCGCTTCAACGACACGTACACGCCGAAGGCACTGCCGGGTTCATGCTGTGGACGATGACCCACGCCGGCCAGCGTCGCCTCGAAATCCGACCGGTGTCTACTTGGGCTTGCGCGGCTTCCAAGTGAAGCTCGGCCTCACAGTCGCCGCCTTCCTGGGTGGTCTCGGTGTCGCCGGCCGACGTGCGCTGGAACCGGACCCGCCGCTGGGTCGATGCGGGGCATGTCGTGACCTCCGCTGGCGTTTCGGCCGGAACCGACATGGCGCTTCATCTCGTGGAGCGGCTCGCAGGAGAAGACGTGGCGCGCGCCGCAGCGACGCGCATGGAGTACCGCTGGGAGCGGTCGAGCGTGTGACCTCGACTGGCACGCGCAGACGGCGCGTTTCTCGCACACGCCAGCGTGGCCACCAAGCCGGTTCCTGGCGTTCCTCGTTCGGTTCTGGTCTTCTTCGGGCAGCACTAACCGTGGAGGTCCGGTATGGCGACAAACAGGTCCGAGGCGGCGAAGAAGGCGGCGGCAACGCGCAAGCGTCGGGCAGCGGGCAAGAAGGCGTGGGCCACACGCAAGCGCAGGGCGGCCGCGCTGAAGGCTTCCGCAACGAGGAAGGCCCGCACCGCAGCCAGGGCGTAGCTGGCGGGCGTGTGCACCAGGCTGGCGATGGCGGGGCAGGCGCCGAGGACCATCCAGGCGCTCGCGGGGCACGTCTCCATCGAGACGACCATGCGGTACATGCACGTCGCGAAGGCGGCGCCGGCCCAGGCCATCGCGGCGCTCGACGCCCGGGTCCGTGGAGGCGCCGTGGAGGCGCAGCAGCGCGAAGCGGAGAAGCTGAGGGAAATCGGGAAGTAAAGTAGTGGCCCCGGCGGGACTCGAACCCACGGCCTACGGTTTAGGAAACCGCCGCTCTATCCACCTGAGCTACGGGGCCGAACCACTCGAACGTTACCTCGGCTACGAACCCAAGATCTTACGGGGGCCGGTGACGGCCCCCGGTCCCCCGGCCACCTGAGCTACGGGGCCGAACTGCCACTACCCGCAATTCGGCGCGGGTATACCACAGCGCTCCGGATCGCTGCCGAGCGAGAAGCGCTCGGCACCCGCCGAGAAGGCGGGCTCGCGCGGCAGCCTGTCACCTGCTCCGCGGGACGACCCTCACGATCACGTCCTTCTCCGGCGGGCAGGTGCCGCGCCCGTCGCAGTTGCTCGTCGTCACCCATAGCGCGCCGTCGGGCGCCTGCACCACCTCGCGGACGCGGCCGAGGCCAGCCGGCGGGTCGCCCTGGAAGTACGTCTCGTGCTCGGCGAGCCGCCCGTCCGCGTTCACGACGGCCCGGTGGAGGTGGCGCGAGCGGAGCGTGCCGAAGAGGAAGCTCCCCTTCCACTGCGGGACGACGTCGCCCCGATAGAGGGATCCGCCGCCGGGAGGGACCGCGTCGACCCACGCGAGCGCCGGCGAGCGCATCCCCTCGACCGCTTCGCAGCGCCACGCGTCCGGCCACCCGAGATCGTCGCCCGCGCGCGCCACCAGCACCCGGTCGCCGCCCTGGCGCCCCAGCTCGCCGCTCGGGCCATGGTCCGCGATGACGAGCGTCCCGGGCTCGAGCCAGTCGAACGCCTCGACGTTGCGGAGGCCGCGCACGAACACCGGGCTTCCGGGAGAGGGGTTGTCCCTGGGAACCTCGCCGTCGGGCCCGATCCGCAGGATCTTGCCGTTCGGGCTCGCCGGGTCCCGGGCCGAGCGCGGCTGCCCGGCATCGCCGGTGCCGACGTACAGCATCCCGTCGGGCCCGAACCTGATCCGGCCGCCGTCGTGGAACCGCTCCGCGGGGATGTCGTCGAGAAGCACGCGGTCCTCGCGCGCGGAGCGGTGGTCCGGTGCGAGGATCCAGCGCGCGACCCGGTTCACGGCGCGCCCGCCCTTCTCGACCGTGGCGTACAGGTAGAAGCACAGGTTCTCGGCGAAGCGAGGATCGGCGGCGATCCCGAGGAGACCGCCCTCCCCCTGCTCCGCGACGGCGAGGGTGGCCACGGGGGCAGGCTCGAGCGCCCCATCGTGCAGGAGCCGCACGCGCCCGGGACGCTCGGTCACGAGCGCGTCGCCTCCCGGGAGGAACGCGATCCCCCAGGGCACCTCGAGCCCCGCCGCGACGCGCTCCGCGCGCACGGGCGCGGACCCGGCCGGCCCGTATCCGGTCTTCACGAGCGTGCAGCCGGTCCCCGCGGCGGGCGCGGCGGCGGGCGCGGACGAGCCGCAGGCGAGCAGCGCGGTCGCCAGCAGAAAGCGCGTGCGCATCGGCTACGAGCGCTCGCCCCTCCGGAGGAGGGCCGTCCTCATCTCCTCGCGGCCGAGCTGACCTCGATCGAGATCGCGGTCGGCTGGGCCGTCGACGGGTCGTAGGCGACGCGAGCCTCGGCGCCCTCCTGGATCTCGGCCGTGGACGCCTGCCGGCCGTCAATCCGGACGCTCGTCCGATCGTCCACCTTGAAGGTCACCGGCGGACCGCCCTGAGCGCGGAGCACGAGCTCGTCGGCCGTGGCCTGGGCGACCTGTCCCGACATCGTCTGCCCGCCCCGCGCCAGCGGCTGACCGAGGCCCCGCGCCGCGGCCTGCTGGCCCTGCTGCACCTGCTGCGCGGCCCGCTGCGCCTCCTGTTTCGCCTCGAGCTGGAGCTGCTCCGTCTTCGCCTGCTCTTGGCGTTCCCTTTGCTGAGCCTCTGCCAGCCTGCGCTGCGCCAGCTGCACGTCCTGCTGGGCCTTCTGCGCGTCCTGATGCGCGGCCTGGACCCGCCTCTCCTGATCGGCAGCCTTCTTCTGCGCGTCGGCGGCACGCTGCAGCGCCTGTTGCGACTGCTCCTGGGGTGACCGGGCCTGCTGTGCCGCAGGGCGTTGCGCCTGCTGACCATGCGTGCAGCTCGCGAGCACGATGAGACCCGCTGCTGGGATGCCGCGCACGATTCCCCTCTTCATGGATCCCTCCCTGCGCCGGCTGGCGCGCTCACCGGATAGGTTCGCCAAGGGAAGGATGCGCACGGCGCGCTCCGGACGTGACGGCGCGCCGCCAGGATCGGGCGAGGGCTCGAGTCGAGAGCGAGCGACGCCGCTACGGGCGGAAGAACACCCCCTTCAGGTCCTCGCTCTGCGACAGCGTGCTCCCTCCCGTGTCGATCGCCTTCACCCGGAGCTGGTAGTACATGCCGCTCCGGAGCGGCTCGCCGGCGTAGGTCGCGGTGAACGGCCCCGCCCCGCCGCCGCTGCGCGTACCGCTCCACACGTTGATCCCGAACGCGTCGTACACGTCGTACTGGAAGGTCGCGGCGGACGCGTAGGACGGCGCCTTCGCCCACTCGAACGTCGGGCTCGCGCTGGTCACCCGGACCGGCACCGCGTCGCCACCTACCGCGACGCCGTCGATGGACGTGAGCTCGACGGCGCCGACGAGCTTGAACGCGCCGAGCGTCCCGACGAGCGCGCCATCCTGGACCACGACCTCCACCGGCGCGGTGTTGCCCGTGTCGGAGAGGTCGCGCACGTCGCCGTCGATGCCAAAGGCGGCCAGGGCGATGAACGTTCCGTCCGGGACGCCCTGGAGCGTGTAGGTGCTGCCCGAGGGGACCGGCGCCACGAGGGAGGGAGGCGATTCCCCACGATCGAGCACGGCGCTGTAGGTCGACTTCACCACGAGCGCGACCGAGGTGGGCGTGGTCGCGCCGGAGTTGTAGATGAGGCTGCCGTCGATGAGCGCTGTGGTCGCGTCCCTGATCGCGAGATTCACCGCCGGCGCGCTCGCGCCGCGCACGAGGGTCACTGTCGCCGGGACGTAGTTCACGCCGCGGCCGTAGGCGTCGACGGCATATGCGGTGCCGGGCGCGTCCGCGGCGGGGACGTTGAAGATCGTGTAGCTCCCGCCCGGATCGGCGATGCCGGTCAGCCCGGCGCCGCCCGCCTGCGGCTCGGCTACGACGAGCAGGCCGACGCGCGAGGGCGGCAGCTCGATGACGCCCGAGATGGAGAGCAGGTCCGTCGTGTCGGGCAGTGGGATGAGGCCGACGCTGGTGAGCGGACCGCTCGCGTCCCACCCACCCGCACCCACGTCCGTGGCCGTCGAGAGGTCGATCGGGAGCGCGCTGCGCACGCCGCCTGGGAATGTCTGGTAGTCCTGCGCGTCGGCGCGGAGCGTGATGCGGGCCAGGACGGGCCTGCCGTCCGGCGACCGCGTCGCGTGCACGCTCAGCCGGTAGTTGCCCCCGGCGTCGGTCGTTCCCACCGCGCTCGCCGGCGCCCGGTTCGCGTCGAGCGCCACGACGCGGGCCCCGGCGATGGCGAGCCCGGTCTCGAGGTCCGTCACCTTCCCGCTCACGAAGAGCGGCAGGAAGCAGGCGGACCCGCCGCCCTCGACGGATTCGCACACGGCGCCGCCGGGCAGCCCCGAGCACGCCGCCGGATCCGAAGGGTTGCAGCTGGTGCTCTTCGAGCTGCTGCATGCTCCGGTGGTCGCTGCGAGGACGGCGAGCGAGAAGGCGAAGATGGATCGCATGACGGGTCTCCCGTGGGCGCGAACCTTCCGCGCAGGCGCTCGTGGCGCGAGCGACCGAATAGGCGCCCGGCAGGCGGCCGTTGCGCCTCCGGTGGGGCTCGCCCCCGGAGCGCCGCCTCCATCGAACGAATCCGATGCGGGCGCGCCCCGCGGGGCTGCGGCCGAGTCCTACGGTGCGTACGCGGAACGGATCAGCCGCCGTGCGACGATGTCGTGGTTCAGCCACACGACCGGCGCGGACGGCTCCCAAGACGCGTCGAACATGAGACGGCCGACGCCCTGGAACACGGCGCGCGAGAGCTCTGCGCAGGCCGGGTTCTTCACGTCCCTGCTCATGGCGAGGAGGGCGTCGGACGCGGCCAGCATCGCCTCCATCTGCTCTCTCGACGTGTGCTGCGGCCAGTCGGCGAGGCTGCGGAACGCGCCCATCGAGGGAGACGTGAGGTACTCCGCCGCCCCTTCGAGGAGCGCCTCGACGGTGGCACCGTCGCGTAGGACGGCACGGCAGCGCTCCCACAGGGCGTCCGCCGCCGGCGAGCCCGGATCCACGGCGCGAACGGCCTGGAGGAGCGGATAGAGGGACACCTCGACCCCGCGGAAGAGCGCGCTCGAGTTGGTCCAGATCTCGGGCGAGTTGAAGACGGTGCACCTCACGCCTTCCCTCCAGGCCTCCTCCGCGCAGCGCTCGAGGAGCATCTTCGCCCAGCCCTGCAGGTACGGGACGTAGCTCTGCCACGTGAAGCGGCCGCCCACGAGGACCTCGCACCCATGGTAGCCGTACGCGACGGTGCGGACGCGCCGCTCGCGGGTGCGCATCGGCGCGGTCGCCGCGACGAGCCGCTGGAACGTGCGCGCCGTCACCTCCTCGAAGCTCGCTGCCCACAGCTTCCCGAGATCGCTCTCCCAGAACGTCTTCGACGGGAGATACCTGTCTCCCTGTCCCCTGAAGACCCGCGTCATGAGCGGCATGACCACGCGGGCGCGGGGGAAGCCCCCCGCCATCGTGTGGACGAGGAGCACGTTCGCTTCCGCCGGCACGAGCGCGGACAGCTCGTCCGCGAACGCGCGCGCGTTCCGCTCGAACCGCCGCGCGCCCGCTTCCCTCGAGCGCTCGACGAGATCCCAATCGAGCGAGAACGCCTCCCACGCGTCCGGCTTCACGCCCTTGAGCTGCTCGACGGGCGAAGGCCCGCCGTCCGCCGGCTCCAGGTCGAAGCCGGCCTCCAGCGGGACGTTCACGATCCGGCCCCCGAGGTTCGCCTCGGCCTGCGCCAGCTCCGCGGCATCGAGCGGCCGGAGCGCCCCGTCCCCGTCGCGGCGCCCGACGGTCGCGCCGAGGATCGTCATCCCGGCCCTCCTCGCCTCGTCCACGATCCCGTTCGCGTAGCCGCGCCCGAAGAGCTCGCCGAACAGGACGAGGACGTCTCCCCTGCCCCAACCCGCGGGCGCCGGGATCTCGCGAAGCGCGTGGTAGGTCACCGTCTCCCTCCGAATCAGCAAGCGAGCCGACTTCCCTACGGCAAGAGAGCGCTCTTGGCAAAGGTGCGCTCGCCGCGCCCGCGACGCATCGTTGATCGATGAATGCGCGAAACCTCCTCGCGGTAGCCCGCGACGATCGCCTACAGTCGGGGAGCGAGACGAGCTGACGCGAGGGGAGCTGGGGGGCCTTCGCGATGGGCGCGCGCCACGGCACCCACTGCGTCGGCTGCTGCTGGGCGCTCATGGCGCTCTCGTTCGTGTTCGGCGTCATGAGCCTTCTCTGGATGGCGGCGGTGACGGCCTTCCTCCTCGTCGAGAAGGCGACGTCGGCCGGCCCGTGGCTGAGCAAGGCGGCAGGCGTCGCCCTCGTGGCGTGCGCGATCTGGACGATCGGGCGCGCGTTCTGACGAGGCGTCAGGCCCTGGCCTTCTTCTCGCCCGAGCCCGGCTGGAGCTTCTTCACCTCGATCTTCTTCGGCTGCACCTCCGGCTTCTTCGCGATGCTGACGGTCAGGACGCCGTTGCTGAGGTCGGCGTGCGCGTGCTCGGCGTCGACGCCCTCCGGCAGCGTGAACGAGCGCGAGAAGCTGCCGTAGCTGCGCTCGTAGGCGTAGTAGCGATCCTCCTCCTGGCGGTTCTCCTCCTCCCGCTTGCCGGACACCGTGAGCCGGTTTCCGGTCAGGGAGAGGTCGAGATCCTCCTCCCGGATTCCGGGGATGTCCGCCTTGAAGACGTAGGCGTCCTTCGTCTCCTTCACCTCGAACGAGGGCACGAACGTGAGGTCGCGCCCCCCCGCGCCGATCTCGGCGAACGGATCCCAGCGCATCAGATCGCGCATCATCTCGAAGGGATCGGCGAAGCGCGCGGTCCCGAGCGGCGCAGGAGCGCTCCTGCGAATCAGGTTGGCCATACAGTCCCTCCTTTCCCTAGTCTTCAAATTTACGCACGGAAGGCGCGCAACCCTCGGACGATGGAGGGACGCAGGGGGAGGTGGTCGCCCGACCGGGCGACGTCAGATGCTTCGACCGACCGGACCGCAGGACTCCATTCGACCTGGCCGTGCGGTCACCCTGGGCCGGGCCGGGAATCCATCGGCCGGCGGGCCACGGGACGGGAAACCGTACCGATCTGTACACTGCGTTCCGGTCGGTACGAGGTCGCGGCCGGGATGGAGCCGTAAGAGCGCGGAACGACGTGCGGCACGGCCGTTGCTCTCTTGCTGGTCCGCCGCATGTCGCGGCAAGCGAACCGAAGGCAGGTGGGAGACATGATCGTGAAGTGGTTCCGCCTTGGAGCAGCCGCCGCCCTCCTCGTCATGGGCGCGGCGCGCGCCGAAGACGCCGCGCCACCGCAGACCCAGGACCGGCAGCGCGACCCCGTGCATGCGGCGATGCACGACGCGATGCAGAAGCAGATGGCAGCTCCGCCGGCATCTCCGCAGATGCCGGGCATGGCGGAGCGCCCCGCCGCCGACGCGAGCGCGGCGCACCAGCGCGCCGAGAACGCGCAGCAGAACCGCGACGCCGCCCGCCGGCGCGCGATGGCGCACGGCGCCCGTGACGCGGCCATGGCGCGCGGCGGGGACTCGACGCGCGGCGGGATGCAGAGCGGGACCATGCACGAAGGCGGGATGGTCGGCTGCGGCGCGGGCGGTACGCAGGACGGCGCCGCGATGATGCGCACCGGTGACATGCACGGCGGGTCCGGCGGCATGATGCCGGGCGGAGGCGGCATGACGCCGGGCGGAGGCGGCATGATGCCCGGCGGAGGCGCGGCGAAGTGAGCCGGAGAGCGACGAGGTGATCGCAGGCGGTCTCCCCATCTTCCTTGCCCTCGCGCTCCTCGCGAGGCCCGGCGCCGACGAGCACCTGCTCGCCGGCGCCGGCGCGTTCCGCGACGGCCGCTTCGACGTCGCGCTCGTCGAGTTCCGGGTCGCCGCGACGCTCGGCGCTCCCGAGGCGGGAGCGTACGCGGCGGCCGCGCTCGTAAAGCTCGGTCGGCCGGAGGAGGCGCTCGAGGCGTTCGCCGCATCGCCGCCCGGCGACGACGATCTCCTCGACTGGTACCGTGGGCTCGCCTGCTACGACGCGCGCCTGTACGTCTGCGCCGAGCGCGTGCTCGTGGGCCTCGGCCGCGCCGGCCCGAAGGCAGTGGCCGAGGCGGCGAAGGTCCGCGTCGAGATCGCCCGCGCGCTCTCTCCCGAGCCCTCCGCCGCCGCGATCGACTGGTATCTCGCGCGCTGTGAGCAGCGCCGCGCCGGGGGGCGGAGCGTGCTCGCGGCCGCGTATTGCCGCGAGGCCGCCGACCTCGGCGCGCGGCGCCCGGACCGGCACGGCGTCGCGAGCGCCAACGCGCAGCTCGTGCACCTCGCGCCGCCAGGGGTGAACCGATGATCGCGCCGATCCTCCTCGCGCTCGCGTTCGCAGCCGCCGACCCGTGCGCGCCCGTCGCGCGCATCGAGCCCGGCGGGGCGCCCGACCCGAGCGCCGCGGCCGCCTACCGCGCCGCGGCCGAGGCCGAGGCGGCGGCCGGCTCGAGGGACACTGCGATCCTCGCCTACCGCCACGCAGCGGCGCTCGATCCCGCCGACGGCGCATCGCGCGCGGCGCTGGCGCGCATCTGCGGCGCCGGACCGGTTTCCGATCCGTTCCAGGATGGGCTCGTGAAGATGGACGCCGGCGACCTCCGCGGCGCCATCGCCGCCTTCCGCGCCGCGCGCGGCCAGACCGGCGATCCCTCCGCCGCGCTTCTCGAGGGGATCTGCCATTACGAGCTCGGCGAGGGACGCGAGGCCGAGCCGCTCTTCCGCGCTGCGGAGCGGTCGCCGGACGACGCGGAGCTCGCGCGCCTCTACCGGGGGCTCCTCGCCCTGCGCGACGGTGCGAGCGCGCGGGCGGCCGCCCTGTTCGACGCGGCGAGCGCGAGCGCCGCGATCGCGCCGGTGGCCTCCGATCTCGCGCGGCTCGCGCGGACCCAGGGCCCGTGGGCGCTCACGCTCGTCGCTGCGTCCGGGTTCGACTCGAACGTCACCCTCGCGCCGCCTGGCGCGCCACCCTCGCGCGCGTCGGACGGGCTCTACGCCTTGAGCGCGACCGGGGTCCTCCGCCCGTGGGGGCCGGACGCTCCGTACCTCCGGGCGCTGGGGCTCCTCGACAGGCAGCTCCGGCTCGACGCCTACGACGTCGCAGGCGGCGACCTCGCAGGCGGCTGGCAATTCCAGGAAGCGCGCTGGGCCGGGATCGCGGAGTACGACTTCTCCTATCGGACGTTCGGCGGCTCGCCGTTCCTGTCCTCCCACCGGCTGCTCGCGTCGGCGTGGACGCTCGTGGGTGGCGTGACGCTCGGCGCGAGCACGCTCGCGCGGTTCGAGGCCTACGCCGACGGCTTCTCGCCTTTCTCAGGGACCGTGCTCGCGGCCGAGCTGCGTGCGTCCTTCGCCCTCGGGGCTCGCGCCCGCCTCGCCCTCGCCTACGGCGCCGCACGCGACTCGGCGCGGCTGTCGATCCTCTCGTACCTGGAGCACGGGCCGCGCGCCGAGCTGCGCATCGCGGCCGCGCGCGGCGTTCGCCTCGGCGCCGACGTCGCGGCCACGTTCCGTGGGTACGATGTCTTCGACCCGACGCTCGGCGCGCGACGCCTCGACACGGTCCTCGATGCGGCCGCGCTCGCGGAGTGGGATCTCTCTCCCCGCTGGACCGCGCAGCTCGCGCTCCGCGGGCGGCGCGCGCTCTCCAACATGAGCGGATTCGAGTACGCGAAGGTGGTCCCCACGATCGGTCTCGCTTACACCTTCTCGCCGTGAGGGGCTCGCGCATCGTCGTCCCCGTCCTGGCCGGCCTCCTCGGGCTCGCCGGGTCCCTCGTCGCGACGCTGTTCCTCTATCGCGCCGCCGCCGGCGCGGTGGACCGCATCCTCGAGGAGCGGCTCCGGGGCGCGGGAGAGACCGCGGCCAGCATGCTCGCGCGGGTGGACCCCGCATCCGCGGACCTGCGCTCGGTGATGATCGCGAATGGCCTCGAGGGCGCGTACCTCCTCTCTCCCTCCCTCATCGTGCTCGCCGACGCGAACGGCCGAGCGGGGCGCCGCGCCGACCTGCTCCGCACCGATGCCGCCCGCGTCGAGCGCGCCGCCCGCGGCGAAGTAACGATCGCCTTCGGGTACGCGCTCGGGGATCAGCCGGTCGCGACCGGGTACTTCCCGGTGCGAGGCCCGGACGGTGCCCTCCGTGCCGTCCTCGCCCTCGAGGCCGGCCAGGCGTTCGCGACCGCGCACGGCGGACTTCGCCGCGCGCTCGCCGTCGCCATCGCGCTCTCGCTCGTCGGTGCGCTCGCGCTCGCGCTCGTCGCTCGCCGGTGGGGCCTGACCGAGGCGGCCCGCCGCCGCGACGCGGAGCAGGCCATCCGCGGCGACGCGCTCGCGCGGATGGGCGCGATGGTCGCGCACGAGATCCGGAACCCCCTGGGGGTGATCCGCGGCTCGGTGGAGCTGGTCCGGGCGCGGAGCGGCGCCACGCTGTCGGCCACGGACGGCGAGGCGCTCGCCGACGTCCTCGGGGAGGCGGACCGGCTCCGCCACCTCACGGACGACTTCCTCGACCTCGCGCGCGATCCGGCGATCGCGCCCGCGTCGGTGGAGCTGACGGCGATCGCGGAGGACGCGGCGAGGGCGGTGGGCCGCTCCCACGGCGCCCTCGAGGTCCACGTCGAGGGCGGCGCTCGCGCGCAGGCTGACCCGGCCCGGATTCGCCAGGTGCTCACGAACCTCCTCGTGAATGCGGCGCAGGCCGGCGCACGGAACGCATGGGTGCGAACGGAGGCCATGGACGGCAGCGCGCGCGTCGTGGTGCGCGATGACGGCCCCGGCGTCGATCCGGCGCTGCGGCCGCGCCTCTTCGAGCCGTTCGCGACGGGCCGCGCCGAGGGGACCGGGCTCGGGCTCGCGCTCTCGCGCCGGATCGTGGAGCGCCACGGTGGGACGCTTCGCCTCGTCGACGATGCCGCGCCCGGCGCGGCGTTCGAGGTGCGGCTCCCGCTCGCGCACGGCTAGGATCCCGTCATGGCGCGCGTCCTCGTCGTCGACGACGAACCGAAGCTCGGCCGGGTCGTGGCCCAGATGATGGAGCTGGATGGGCACGCCGTGGTCCGCGCGGGCGGCGGCCGCGAGGCCCTCGCCCTGCTCCGCCAGGAACCCTTCGACGTCGTCGTGACCGACCTGCGGATGCCCGAGGTGGACGGGCTCGCGGTGCTGCGCGCGGCGCGCGCGCTCTCCGCGCCGCCGGAGGTCGTGCTCATGACGGCGTACGGCACGGCCGAGAGCGCCGTCGAGGCGATGAAGGCGGGCGCGGCCGACTACGTCACGAAGCCGTTCGCGATGGACGAGCTGCGCCTGCGCGTCGGCCGGATCGCGGCGCAGCGTGCCGCGGAGGCGCAGCGGTCGCGCCTCGTCGCACGCCTGACGCCCGATCTCGTCGCGGAGAGCGCCGCGATGAAGGCGGTGCTCGCCGCCGCGAGGCAGGTCGCGCCGACGGACGCGAGCGTGCTCCTCCTCGGCGAGAGCGGCACGGGGAAGAGCCAGCTCGCGCGCTTCATCCACCACCAGGGCCGGCGCGCCGCGGGCCCGCTCGTGGAGGTCCACTGCGCCGCGCTCCCCGAGACGCTCCTCGAGGCCGAGCTGTTCGGCCACGAGAAGGGCGCCTTCACCGGCGCGGCGCAGCGCAAGGCCGGCCACCTCGCCGCGGCGGACGGCGGCACGCTGTTCCTCGACGAGATCGGCGAGATATCTCCCGCGACGCAGGTGAAGCTCCTGCGCTTCCTGCAGGACCGCGCGTTCGTCCCGGTCGGCGCGACCGAGCCGCGGACCGTGGACCTCCGCGTGATCTCCGCGACGAACCGCGACCTCGACGAGGCGGTCCGCTCGCGCACGTTCCGCGAGGACTTCTACTACCGCCTGAACGTCTTCGCGATCCGCGTGCCGCCGCTCCGCGAGCGGCGCGAGGACGTCGGGCCCATCGCGGAGCGCTTCCTCGCGGCGCGCGGCCTGCCGCCGGAGAAGCTCTCGTCCGAGGCGCGCTCGGCGCTCCTCGCGCACGACTGGCCGGGCAACGTGCGGGAGCTGGAGAACGCGCTCGAGCGCGCCCTCATCGTGGCCGGCGAGGGGGAGCTCCGCCCCGAGCATCTCGCCGTCGGCGCTGCGTCGCGGGGTCGGCCGCGCGACGCCGCCGCGCTGGTCGGCGAGGGGTTCGACCTCGACGCCTTCGAGCGTGAGCTCCTCCTCGCGGCGCTCGCACGTGCCGGAGGCAACAAGACGCGGGCGGCGAGCTTCCTCGGCATCACGCGCCGGCGGCTCTACTCGCTGCTCGCGTCGTCAGGGGGCAAGCCGGACGAGGATCCCGTCCCGTAGCGCGCGCTCACGCCATGTCAGGGCCTCTCTGCGATCGCGAGGAACAACGGGAACGAGCGCGCCCCGGCGGCCGTCACCCTCCGGACCTCGTGGACCGTCGTGAACCGCACGTTGCGGAACCCGGCGCGCTCGATGCGCGCGCCGAGCTCCCCGCGATCGAAGCCCAGGTGACCCGCGAACCCCGCCCCGTGGAAGGAGCCGTCCTCCGCGTCGAGGTCGGAGACGCAGAGGACGCCGCCCGTCGCGAGCAGCCCGAAGAACTTCGCGAGGACACCGTCCACGTCCACGATGTGGTGGAGCGTGAGGAGCGTGCAGACGAGGTCGTAGCGCGCCTGCGGCGGCGGGCCGGCGGCGAGGTCCAGCTCGAGCGGCGTGAGGTTGGACGCGGCGCGCGCCTGGATCTTCTCCCGCAGGACGGCGAGCATCTCCGGCGAGCTGTCGGCGAGCGTCGCGTGGAGGACCTTCGGCTGGAGCGCGAAGCCGAGGAGTCCCGTCCCGCAGCCGTACTCGAGGACCGACATCCGGGACAGCCCGGGCACGGCGGCGGCGATCGCGTCGCCGATCCGCTCGGCACGCTCCACCTTCGCCGGGTCCGCATCCCACGTCCTCGCCTTCGCGTCGAAGTACTCGGTCGTCGAGCTCATCGGGCGCCCTCTTCTCCGTCGGAGATCGTGAACTCCCAGGCGCACCAGACGCCCTCCGGACGCTCGTCCGGCGGGCACGCGATGCACCTCGTCTCGATGCGCGGATCGATCGTCTTCGCGAACCCGGCGTACTCGACGAGGCCGACCGCCTTGCACGGGAAGTCGGGGAGCCCCTTCCGGCGCCGCGCCGACTGCACCCGGCAGTCCCGCATGACGAAGACCGCGCGGCGCTCGCTCACCTCCGTCGCCTCCTGGGCGTTGAGCCGCGCGTAGAGACGATGCCGGAGCGCCTCGAGGAGCGCCGGGATCCCTCCGCCGCGCTCCATCCCGAGGCGCTCCATGATCCGCTTCGCCTCGACTGCCGTGAAGCGCTCCCACGCGGCCCGGTCCGCCGAGATCGCCGCATCCATCCCATGGGCGCCCTCGACGGCCTGGAACCACAGGCCGTCATGCGCCAGCCAGTTCTTCGCGTCGTCCATCACGATGCGGATGAGGTCTTCCTTCTCGAGGGCGCGCAGGACCTTGAGCGCATCCTCCCCGGCGCTCCAGGCGGCGTCGTCGGTCTTCACGGACACACCTCCTTCGCGGCTCCTCAGCCCAGTCTCGCCAGGCGCCGCTCCGCGCAAGCGATGCAGAGATGGTGCCCCCCCTGCACACGTGCGTACGACGCGAGCACGCTCTCGCCGCACGCCTCGCACACGACGCTCTCGAAGGTCGGGAGCGGGTGCTCGATGCCGAGCGGGAACGGGAAGCTGACCGCGAAGAGCGTGTCTTCGGCCGCCGTGGCGAGCTCGCCCGAGATGGGTCCGGCGAGATGGGCGCAGTCGCTCGCGAACTTGCCGCTCGCCGCGCAGGCGCGAAACCACGCGCTCTGCTCGAGCCTCGCGATCGTCTCCGGGCGCGGGGGCGACGCGGATCGCGCGTCGGCGCGACTGGTCGACGAGCCGCACGCTCGCCTTCCCGTACGGGAGCCTGACGATGAGGCCCTTCCCGAAGGTGCAGCCGGTCGCGATCTGGATACCGTCCGCGAATCCCTGTGCGTAGTGGTCGCTCCCGAGCTCCACGAAGGCGAACAGCTCACGGTCGAGTGCCCGGCCCACGCCGAGACCGTTCATCGCCGCGAAGCCCGCGCGGATCCCGAGCACCAGCGGCGGACAGGCGTGCCCGTGCGCGAGCGTCCCGCAGCTGATGAGCTCGTCGAGTGTCATGGCTCGCAGCGGCGCACGTTTCACATCACGTGCTTGGGCATGCGGGTGGGAGCCAGCGTCCGTCGAAAGGAGGCGAAGGTGCGCTCGCGCCGTGGGTCGCCCGACCGGGCGACTTCAGATGCTTCAACCGACCGGGCCGCAGGAGGGAGGGGGCCCGCCGCGGGTGCCGCCGCTGCTCCGCGCGGCCGACGGGCGCGACATCAAGCGGCTCACGTCGCCGCTCTTGCACGTCGGGCAGGCGACCTCGGCCTCGTCCGACTTCCGGATGACGAGCTCCTCGAAGACCTTGCCGCAGGGGGTGCAGGCGTACTCGTAGATCGGCATCCCTGGGCTCACTGCGGCATGTGCCGCAGCCCTCCCGCGTTCAGGATCTCGGCGTAGCCCGCCTTGGCGAGGATCCGCGCGGCGGACCCGCTCCGCATCCCGGAGGCGCAGTAGAGAACGACCGGCCGGTCCTTCGGGATCTCGCGGAGTCGGCCCGAGAGCGTCGCGAGCGGGATGTTCACCGCACCGCGGTAGGCGCCGCTCGCGAACTCGCCGGGGGTGCGCACGTCCACCACCTTCGCTCCCGCCGCGATGCGCTCCTTCACGAGCTCGGCCGGCGCGCGCCGGCCGCCGGCCAGGCGACGCACGGCGAGGAATGCCACGGCGGCGCCACCCATCGCGATCCACGGATCCACGTTCACGCTCCTCGGGCTCCCGACAGGGAGGTCCCGGCAGCGCATCAGAGCCCGTGGCGAGGAGAACGGTTCGCGAGGCCCCGCCGCGATCGCGGCGGGGCGAGTCCCCTCACCCTCTCCCCCGGTGGGGCGAGAGGGGAGGATCGCGGGGTCACGCGCGCGGCGCGCCGCCCCCGCTCCGCGCCGCCGGCAGGAGCGGCGGCGCGGCCTCGTCGTCGCCGTCGTCGTCGCCCGCCTCGAGCAGGAGCGCCTGCACCTTCTCGCCCTTCACCCGCGCCCCGAGCTTCGCGATGTCGGCCGCCTTCTTGAGGATGTTGCCGCGGCCCGTCGCGAGCTTCGCGCGCGCGTGTGCGAACGTCTCCTGCGCCTGCGTGAGCCGCATGCCGACCCCGTCGAGGTCGCCGACGAAGGCGGACAGCTTGTCGAGTAGCTTCCCGGCCTCCTCCGCGATCTTTTGGGCGTTGGCGTTCTGTTTCTCCGAGCGCCAGACGTGGCTGATGAGCTGGAGCGCAGCGAGGAGCGTCGTCGGGCTGCAGATGACGACCCCCTGCCGGAACGCCTCCTCGTAGAGTCCCGCGTCGCGCGAGATGGCGGCGTGGAACGCCGCCTCGTTCGGCACGAACAGGAGGACGATGTCGAGCGTCCGCTGGCGGAGGACGTCCTGGTAGCTCTTGCCGGCGAGCGCCTTCACGTGCGCGCGCACCGAGACGAGGTGGCGGTCCAGGGCGGCCTCGCGCGCGTCCTCCTCCTCGACCCGCATCGACTCGACGAACGCCGTGAGGGAGCACTTCGCGTCCACCACCACGGCGCGGTCGCCGGGGAGGTACACGAGGGCGTCCGGCCGCTTTCGGCCGCCCTCCTCGTCGGTGTGGCTCACCTGCAGGTCGTACTCGCGACCTTCCGTGAGCCCCGCCGTCTCGAGCACGCGCTCCAGCACCAGCTCGCCCCAGTCTCCCTGTGCCTTCGAGTGGCCGGTGAGGGCGCGGGCGAGACCCTCCGCGTCCTTGTGCAGCTTCGCCTGGGTCTCCTGGAGCACCTGGAGCGAGCGGAGCAGGCTCGCGCGGTCGCGGTTCTCCTGGTCGTAGGTCTTCTCGACCTTCGCCTCGAACGCCTTGAGCTTCTCGCCGAGCGGGCCGAGCAGGGCCTGCAGGCCCTCGCGGCTCCGCTCGAGCATCGCCTTGCCCTTCTCGTCCAGGAGCCGCCCGGTGAGGACCTGGACCTCGGCCCGGACCGACTCCCGCGCCCGCTCTGCGTCGGTCGCGCGCTCGGCGGCGGCGCGCCGCTCGGCGTCGAGGTCCGCGGCGAGCTTCGTCCGCTCCTCGAGGAGCCGGGTGGCGACCTCGCGCTGCGCGTCGAGCGCCGCCTCGAGCTCCGGCGCACGCTCCGCGAGCGCCCGCGCCCGGGCGAGGTCCGCCGCGAGCGCCACCGCCCGCTCCTGCTCCGCCTGCCGCGCGGCGAGCGCCGCCGCGGCCGACGCCTGCCGCCTGAGCGCGAGGCCAACCCAGAGCCCGAGCCCGAAGAACACGATTCCCGCTGCGATCACCGAGATCTCGCCCACGAGAACAGGGTACTCGGGGGACTGACATCGAAGGTGGCGGCGCCGAGGACGACAGCCCCTTCGGGTGAGCCTCCTCGGCCCCGCGTCCAGCGGTACCGGGGTCGGCACGTTCGGTACGCCGGCCGCGGCGAGCACCACCTGGACTGCGCCCGGCTCCGAGACGACGTGCCAGGTCACCGTCAAGGCGACCTCTCCCTCGAGCCTGTTCGACACGAAGGCGGCGACCGTCGCCGTCGCCGCGGCGACGTCGGGCAACGTGGGCGTGACGGTCGACTACGTCCCGCAGCCGGTGATCGATCACGTCTGGCTGCAGACGACCGCCGCGCCGGTCCAGCAGGTGTGCTCGATCCAGCGCACCGACGCTTCGGCCACCTGCCCGGATGCGCTTCCTCCGGCGAGCAGCTGGACCGTCGCGTTTACGTTCGCGGCGGACGCCGCTCACCCCGCGAGCGCGTCCCTCACCGACGACTGCGGGGGCTCGGCGGTCCCGGATCCGCAGCTCGCCACGTCGATCGCGGCGAGCGCCGCGTTCCGGTGGACGGCACCGGCCGCCGCCGGCGTCTGCATCCTCTCCGCGAAGGTCACGGCCGCCGGCCTCATGGACACGTTCCCGGTCGAGGTCGTGATCGCCGGCGAAAGCGCGCCCCCGAGGGCGCCGAGCTGGGCGAAGGTCGCGGCGGGTGAATACCACACGGTGGCGGTGAAGACGGACGGGACGCTCTGGACGTGGGGCTGGGACGGCTACGGCCAGCTCGGAGACGGCGACCCCTCTGGCACGGGCACCACCACCAGTGTGTCCCAGCCCGCCCCGGTGCTGATCGGGAGCGGGTTCGCTGCAGTCTCGGCGGGCACGAACCACACCGTGGCGGTGAAGCAAGACGGGACGCTCTGGGCGTGGGGCGACAACTACTACGGCCAGCTCGGAGACGGGACCGCGACGACCCGGTACGTCCCGGCGCAGATCGGGAGCGGGTTCGCTGCGGTCTCGGCGGGCTCGTACTTGCACACCGTGGCGGTGAAGGCGGACGGGACGCTCTGGGCGTGGGGCTTCAACTCCAACGGCCAGCTCGGAGACGGGACGACCGCACAGCGCAGCTCGCCGGTGCAGATCGGGAGCGGGTTCGTTTCGGCGGCGGCGGGCTCGTACCACACCGAGGCGGTGAAGGCGGACGGGACGCTCTGGGCGTGGGGCAGCAACTACCACGGCCAGCTCGGAGACGGGACCTGGACGAGCCGGTACGTCCCGGTCTACCTCGGCCCCTAGCGTGCCGCGCGCGCCGCGGCCCATGGCGCGATCGTGCCCACGCGTCTCGCCGGCGATGACTCGCGATTCGCGGCGCGGCGAAGATTGTCACGGGACGGCTGGCGCCCCCTCGAACCGGGGGTCGCTCGCCGCTTCCCGCAACCCGGTCTCCCACTCGATCCGGACCGCCTGGGCATTTCCGAGCGGGCGCGGCGGAGCGCGCAGGACGTGGCCGCGGGCCTCCAGCGCCTGCGCCGTCGCCGCCTCGAGCCCGTTCGGCTCGACCATGACGACGTCGGGCTGGAGCTGATGATGGAGGCGCGGCGCGCCGAGCGCCTCGTCGATGCGCATGCCGTCGTCCACCCAGTGCACGATCACCTGCGCGACCGTGGTCGGGATGGTCGAGCCGCCCGGCGTTCCCACGACGAGCTCGAGCCGGTCCTTCGCGTCGAAGAGGAACGTGGGGGCCATCGACGACAGCGGCACCTTCCCCGGCTGCGGCGCGTTGAGTCCCTTCCCCGCGAGCCCGTAGGCGTTCGCGACGCCGGGGGCCGCGTCGAAGTCGTCCATCTCGTCGTCGAGCAGGATCCCCGTCCCGGGCACGACCACGCACGACCCGAAGTAGTAGTTCACGGTCGTCGTCATCGCGACGGCGTTTCCCTCCGCGTCCACGACGGAGATGTGCGTCGTGTGCGGGGACTCGCGGACCGGGATCTCGGCGGCGGGCGTGGACCGCTCACCCACTTGGGCGCGCAGCGCCGCCGCCGCGGCGGGCGCGAGCATCTCCTCGACGACCTTCGCGACCGACGGCGCGAACGCCGGATCCGCCAGGTCCGCCCGCCGTGCGTAGAGCCGCTTCTCGAGCTCGATCATGGCGTGGAGGAACTTCTCCGGCCGGTAGCCGCCCGCGCGCGGGTCCTCCCCCTCGAGCGCCTGCAGGAGCGCGATCAAGATGGCGCCGCCCGAGGACGGCGGCGGGAAGCTCACGACCTTGCGATCGCGGTAGCGCCCCTCGAGCGGGCTCCGCTCGCGCACGGCGTAGCGGGCGAGGTCCTCGGCGCTGAGCACGCCGCCGCGCGCCCGCACCGCCTCGACGATCTTCTGCGCGAGCGCTCCCCGGTAGAACGCGTCCGCGCCGCCGCGGCCGATGGCCCGCAGCGTGCGGGCGAGATCGCGCCTCACGAGGACCGTGCCGGGGAGGAATGGCGCCGGCTTCCCGCCCGACCGCTTCCCGAGGAACTCCTGCGCCGCGGCGCGATCGGCGGCGAGGCACTCGCGGCGAAGCGCCGCCGCCTCGGCGTAGGGGCGCCCGACGCGGAAGCCCTTGTCCGCGAGGGCCGCCGCGGGGGAGACCAGCTCACCGAGCGGCTTCGTCCCGAAGCGGCGCGCGAGCTCGGCGTAGCCGCGCACCGCCCCGGGGACCGCGACGGCGAGACCGCCGTCGAGCGACCGCTTCGGCTGCGGCGCGCCGTCCTTCAGGAACATGTCGGGGCGCGCCCTGCCGGGCGCGACCTCGCGGAAGTCGAGCGCGTGGACCTTCCGCTCCTTCGCGTCCCAGACGAGCGCGAAGCCGCCGCCGCCGATCCCCGAGCTCTGGTTCTCGACGACGGAGAGCGCGAACGCCGCCGCGACCGCCGCGTCCGCGGCGTTCCCGCCGGTGCGCAGCATCGCCGCGCCGATCTCGCTCGCGAGCGGGTGGGCGGTCGCGATCGCGCCGCGCGGCGAGGCGGCGGTGGAAGAGAGGGCGAGGGCGAGGAGGGCGGCGCAGCCGGTCATCGAGAGCTCCGGGGAGGCCGCGAGCGTAGCCGATCCGCCCTGGGGGTTCGTCGTCGCGAGCGGGCTGCCCCAGGGCGAGCGCCTAGTCCCGGCCCTTCCGACCCTTCGCCGCCGGGATCTGCGCCTCGAGATCCTTCCAGCGGGCGTCGATGCCCTGGTCGATCGACGCGAGGCGGGCCCGAAGCTCGGCATCGCCATCGAGCTCGAGCCGTATCCGGAGGACGTCGAGCACGCTCCGCCACGCCTCGTCGCGAAGTGCGGCGGGGAGGCTCGGGTCGCGCGACGCCTGCTGAAGGCGCGCGAAGGTCGGGAACGGGTACCTCTCCGTCAGGTACCACCCGTCGCCGGTGAGCTGGATCTGCTCGCGCGAGAGGAGGTCACGCCACGGGCTCGCCCCGGACCGCTCCGCGACGGCGCCGTTCGCCACCTCGTAGAACATCGACCGCGGAAGCGCGAACGCGCCCGGCTGCGCCGCGGCGAGCGAGATGGGGTGGACCCATGGCGTCGCCGTCCCCTCGACGTGGAAGTGGTCGCCGCAGTACGTGAAGCGCACCCCGTCCGCGGCGCGGTAGGTGGTTCCCTCGATGAAGAGCGTCCGCCCGTCGTCGGCGATCTCGAAGTCGTGCTGGACCATCGCCATGATCTGCTTCGCCGGGAGCTGCGCCTCGACGCCGCGGCGGGCGCGCGCGACGACCGCCTCCACCCGCCTCATCGCCTGGTCGGTGGCCGTCTCGCTCCCGCCCGCGATGCGGAGATCGAGGAGCGTCGTCAGGGCGACGGCCGCGACGTTCCGCGAAACGGGCGAGAGGGCGGAGCCCTCCTCGCGATCGCGATAGAGCGCGTCATCGGCAAGTCCGACATCAACGCGATGATCGGGTTCGAGAAGCAGAAGAAGGTGATGGGCTGCACCGAGGACTCGACCTGCCTCGCGGAGATCGGCGGTGCGCTCGGCGTGGACTTCATCATGGTGGGCTCGCTCGGTACGCTCGGGTCGCTCTTCCGCATCGATCTCAAGCTCGTCGACTCGAAGAAGGCGAAGGTCCGGTCACGCCTCGGCGTCACCGTCGAGGGGAACGAGAGCAAGCTCGTCGCGGCGATCCAGAAGGCGGTCCGGGACCTGCTCTCGCCCGAGGCCCCGCAGGGCCAGGTCGGCGTCGCCACCCAGGCAGCCGCACCCGCGCCGAAGGAGCCCGCTAGGTCGCCGGCCGTGCTCGAGGCAAAGCCGGGCCCCGCGCCGGCCAGCTCGCGGCTGACGCTTCCGCCGCCCACACCGCGCGATCCCGGCGGCACGCCGAGCGCCGGGACCGGCTCGTCGCGGCGGACCTGGGCGTACGTCACCGGCGGCACCGGGCTCGCGCTCTTCCTCGGAGGCGCCGCCGCAGGGCTCCAGGCGAAGTCGGCCTTCGACAAGGAGAAGTCCGCGTCCGCGGCCGGTGACCTCGCCGCGTACGACTCGAACAAGTCGAAGGCGGGATCGATGTCGAAGGTCGCCGACGCGCTCTTCGTCGGCGTCGGCCTCGGCGTCGGCACCTGGCTCTTCTTCACGAGCCGGCCCGCCGCGCTCGCGCTCGAGGTCGCGCCCACGCCCGGCGGCGCGGTCGCGTCCATCTCCGGAGGATTCTGATGCGCACCGTGATGAAGGGGACGCTCGCGGCGCTTCTCGTCCTTTCCGCGGGCTGCAGCCTCACCATCGACCCGGAGAGCGTGAAGCCGCCGACCGCGACGAAGAAGATCACGCCGCGCGGAGCGTGCGTCACGGCCGCCTCAGGCCACGAGCTGTGCGGCGGCGAGGTCTCCAGCGGCGCAGCGAATCTCGCCTCGGCCGGCCACAAGGTCGCACGGGGTGACGTTGGCACGTCCACTCCGAACGTCTCGAGCTCGCAGCACAAGATCACGCAGGGCGACGTCTCGCCTTAGCGACAGGAGCAGCCATGTACCGGAACACGATTCTCGCCGCCACCTTCGCCGTGCTCGGCCTCTGGGCAGGGTCGGCTCACGCGGCTCCTCCCGCGGTGATCACGTACGGCGGATTCCTGCAGGACGGCGGCGGAAACGCGGTGACCACCGCGTCCGAACTCACGTTCCGCTTCTACGCGGCGCCGACCGGTGGCTCGACTGTCGCGTCCGAGACGATCACCGTCGCACCCTCGCCGGAAGGCTACTTCAGCGCCATCGTCGGGGGCGGCATCGGTGGGTTCCCTGGGCTGTTCGACGGCCAGGTCTACATGTCCGTCCAGGTCGCCGGCGACGCGGCGGAGATGAGCCCGCGCATCCCGATCACGTCCGTCCCATCGGCGCTCGCCGTGGACTTCACCGGGATCAGCGGCTGGCCGAACCAGGTCTGCGACGCGGCGCACCCGTTCGTCACCGGCCTCAACACCAGCGGGCAGCTGACCTGCGCGTCGTCGCCGGGCAACCAGCCGGCGTGCACGGCCGGACAGGTCGTCAAGTGGGACGGCTCGACGTGGGCCTGTGCCGACGACGTCGACACGGACACGAACAGCGGCGGCACGGTCACGAGCGTCGGCGTGAGCTCCCCGCTGCAGGTGCTGAACCCGACCACGACCCCGACGCTGTCGATCCCCCAGGCGGGAGCCGCCGCGAGCGGCTACCTGTCGTCCACCGACTGGAACACGTTCAACAACAAGCAGACGCGGGTGGCGGGAACCTGCGCGGCGGGATCCTCGATCCGCGTCATCAACGCCGACGGCTCGGTGACGTGCCAGACCGACGCGAACAGCGGCGGCACGGTGACGAGCGTGAGCGCCACGTCCGGCGGAGGGCTCGCCGTCACCGGTACCGCGACGACCACACCGTCCGTGGGCCTCACGACCACCTGCTCGACGAATCAGGTCTTGAAGTGGACCGGCTCGGCTTGGGCCTGCGCCAATGACGCATTCCCGTCGAGGAACGGCTCCGACGTCAGCGGAACGGTCACGGCCGGCACGAGCTACATCTACTCCACGACCGCGCTCAGAATCACCGCCGCGACCACGTGCCTCGTGACCATCATGCCCCTCGTCTCCACCACCGCGAACATCAACGGAATGGCGTATGCGAACGTCACGTGGCGGTCGAATGCCACCACGACGAATAACGCGCTCGTGGTGCCGGAGTGCTTCTTCGATGCCCCGTCTCCCGGGAACAACTACTGGGGATGTTCCGTGACCGCCGTCGTCAACCCGACCGGCAACAGCTCCGACATGTACGATTTCGGCTGCGCCTTCACGCTGCCGGCCAGCGCGACGACCTCGACGAGCTGGTGCAGGGCGACGGTGGTGTGTTTCCCGTGAGGATGGCGCCGGAGTAGGGGGTGAGCGAGAGGCCGCGGAAGCCCGTGCGGCCGTCCCCCGTCGCGGGTCCCGTCGCTCTTCCGGGGCGTTCGCCCCCCTTGCGGGCGCGTGCAACGTGGCCGGGCGCACCTCCGCGCTCCAACCTTCTTGAGCGAGCCCCTCGCACGCGGGCCCGCGCGGGGGGGAACGATGCGAGCGGTCGGGTTCGTGCTTTTGGCGGCCTTCGCCGGGGGCTGCACGTCGGTGAAGATGGTTCAGCGCGACGGGTGCTGGGTGAAGCGGACCGAGAAGGTCTTCGGCCGGGTGCGCGAGGAGATCGGGCCCTGCAGCCGGCCGCAGCCGAAGTGGGCGGAGGATCGCCTCACGCGGCTCGTCCAGGAGTGCGTGGCGCAGTCCGACTACCGCTGGCAGGGACGCGCCATCGACGCTTGGTCGAAGGGAAGGCCCTACCCGGCCCAGCCGCCGCAGGACGAGACGCTGCAGGGCTGCCTCGGAGAGGCGCGCGCGCAGCTCATGACCGAGAAGGACAACGAGACGCTCAAGTCGCGGATCGAGGATCTCTCCGCGGATCGCACCACGCTCCGCCACGACACGGGCGAGGACCGGGCCGCGCTGCGCGCGAGCCACGACCGGCTCGTCGAGCATCTCGGCGAGGCGGCGAAGAAGCCACCACCTGCCCCGGCCTACGCGACCGCGACGGCGACGAGCGACGGGCGGGCGACGAACGAGAGCGGCGCGAACCTCTCCAGCGGCTCGACGTCGGGATCCGGCGCGAACGGGCCGCCGGGCGCGGGCGGCTCGGTCGTCGCCACGATGCCCGCATCGCCGACCCAGCCCGCGGCGTCTCCCGGCGAGACGACGGCGCCCGTCGCGGCTCCGCCGAGCCCCGGCGCGCAGCCGCCCACCGCCGCCGTGGCCGCGAATGGGACCGCCGAGGCGCGCCGTCCGGCGAAGGCGGCGCGTGCGCGCCGCCCGCCTGCGGTGGTGCAGGCCGCCCGCGGCGGAGGCGACGTCCCCGCAGCGAAGCCCGCGGCCGGGACGCCCGGGTGCGAGCGAACGGAGGCGGACGCGCCGCCTCCGGCAGCGGCGGCGCGGCCGTAGCGCCGCGCGCCTCAGCACGTCAGAAGGACATTCCGAGGCCGGCCCGGAGGAGCCCGGAGCCGAGCTCGATCCTGAGAGACATCGTCTGGAAGCGGTACATGAGACCGCCCGCGCCTTGGAGGAACAGGCCGCCAAAGCTGCTCCGGCCGTACGGACCCCACGCGTCGTTCCAGCCGCTGTACCAGCCGAAGAAGTACCCGAGGTCGATCTTCGGGTAGAGCGCGAACCGCGGCGTGAGCCAGAAGTTCCAGGCTACTCCGCCGACCGCGAGAAGCCCGTTCCACGAGTAATCCTCGGTATGCGACCCGTAGTACGGGTAGGAGTAATAGTAGTCGGGGACGGTCACCTTCATGGCGTAGTGGACGAAGTCGGCCCCCAGCTCGAGCGTGAAATCGTCCCTGACGCGGGGACTGTGGAGCACCCCCGCCGGCGCGAGGGGGATCGCGACCCTCCCGCCGATGCCGACGCCGTCGACCGGGCCGGGGTCGAGCACGAACCAGCCCGAGAGCGACTGCCCGCCCGGTCCGGGCGAAGACCCGAGCGACGAGCTCGAGGAACCGGACCTCGACGAGCCGGGCTTCTGGGCGGCGAGCGCAGGGGATGCGGCGAGCAGCAGGAGCACGGCGACGAGTGGGCGTCTCATGACCCGCAGTTCTAGCAGGATCCGGCGCCTCGACTCCACCTCCTGCTTCGGAGATGTGCCCCGATGTAGGCCTCAGGCGTCCAGCTTCCGCCTGTCGACCACCCGCCGCGCCTTCCCCTGCGAGCGCTCCAAGGTCTTCTTCCCGACGAGCTTCACGTCCACCGACACGCCGAGCTCGGTCGCGAGCCGCTTCACGATGGTCGCCTCGAGCGCCCGCTGCCGCTTCATCTCGTCGAAGAAGATCGACTCGGAGACCTCGACGAGCACGGTCACGTGGTCCACGCCTGCGTCGCGGTCGATCTGGACCTGGTAGTGCGGCTCGGTGCCCTCGATCTCGAAGAGCACCGCCTCGATCTCCGAAGGGAAGACCTTCGCCCCCTTCACGATGATCATGTCGTCCGTCCGTCCCTTCACGCGCGCCATCCGCCGGAAGGTGCGGCCGCACGGGCATGGCTCCTCGAGGATCGCGGTGAGATCGCGCGTCCGGTAGCGGATGACCGGGATCGCCTCCTTGGTGAGCGTCGTGATGACGAGCTCCCCCACCGTGCCGGGCGGCACGGCGTCGAGCGTCTCGGGATCGATCACCTCGAACACGAAGTGGTCCTCGGCGAGGTGGAGGCCGCGCCGCTCGAGGCACTCGCCGGCGACGCCCGGCCCCATCACCTCCGAGAGACCGTAGTTGTCGGTGGCGACGATCTCGAGCTTCTCCTCGAGCTCCTTCCGCATCGACTCCGACCAGGGCTCGGCGCCGAAGAGGCCGTGGCGCAAGGAGAGCGCGGCCGGGTTCACCCGCATCTCGATCATCGCGTCGGCGACGTTGAGGGCGTGGCTCGGCGTCGTGACGAGCGCGGTGGTGCGGTAGTCGCGCATGATCCCGACCTGCCGGCGTGCGTCCGCTGAGGAGACGGGCACGACCGAGGCGCCGAGCCGCTCCGCCCCCTGGTGGAGCCCGAACGCGCCGGTGAAGAGGCCGTAGTCGAAGCCGATCTGGACCACGTCCTCCTTCGTGACGCCGCCCGCGACGAGCACGCGCGTGGTGAGAGCGGACCAGGTCCGCATGTCGTTGCGCGTGTAGCCGACCGCCGTGGAGAGGCCGGTCGTCCCGGAGGAGGCGTGCACGCGCACGACGTCGCGGAGCGGGACCGCGAAGAGGCCGTAGGGGTGGTTCTCGCGGAGGTCGCCCTTGGTGGTGAACGGGAGCCGGCGCAGGTCGGCGAGCGAGCGGAACTCGTCGGGATCGAAGCGCGCCTCCTCGAACCGCTTCCGGTAGAACGGGACGTGGCGGATGACGCGCGTCAGCGTCGCCTCGAGCCGCTCGAGCTGGAGCTGCTCCAGCTCCGCCCGGTCCATGCACTCGCACTGGGGCTCCCAGATCCTCGTCTCGGTCCCGTTCATGGCCACGCCCTGTTCTCCGCGTCGAGGTCGCTCCCGAGATACGCCCGCTGGACGTCGCGGTTCGCGAGCAGCTCGTCCGCGGTGCCCTGCAGCACGATCCGCCCGGTCTCCAGCACGTAGCCGCGGCTCGCGATGCGCAGCGCGCTCCGGGCGTTCTGCTCGACGAGGAGGACCGTCGTGCCCTCGTCGCTGATCCGCTTCACGATGGCGAAGATGTCCTTCATGACGAGCGGCGCGAGCCCCATCGACGGCTCGTCGAGCATCATGAGCCTGGGGCGCGCCATCAGGGCGCGGCCGATGGCGAGCATCTGCTGCTCGCCCCCGGAGAGCGTCCCCGCGAGCTGGTGCTCGCGCTTCGCGAGCACCGGGAAGAGGCCGTAGACCCGCTCCAGGTCCTGCGCGACCTCGTGGCGCCGCCCGCGCGCGTACTGGACGTGCGCGCCGAGGAGCAGGTTCTCCCGCACCGGCATCGGCGCGAAGACCTGGCGCCCCTCCGGCACGAGCGAGCAGCCGAGCGCGACCACGTTCTCGGTAGCGAGCCGCGAGACCTCGCGCCCGTCGAAGGCGATCTCGCCGGCGCGCGCCCGGACGAGCCCGGCCACGGTGCGGAGCAGCGTCGTCTTCCCCGCCCCGTTCGCGCCGACGATGGTCACGATCTCGCCCTGGCTCACGTGGAGCGAGACGCGCCGCAGGACGGAGAGCTTGCCGTAGCCCGCGTCGACGTTGCGGAGCCTCAGCACGCGTCGTCTCCGAGGTAGACGCGGATCACCTCGCGGTCCTTCTGCACCGCCCGCGGCGTCGCGTCCGCGATCTTCTCGCCGTAGGAGAGCACCGCCACCTCGTCGGAGACGTTCATGACGAGGCCCATGTCGTGCTCGACGATGAGGACCGTCACCCCGCGCGCGCGGATCCGCCCGATGAGGCCGCCGAGCTCGGCGGTCTCGCGCATGTTGAGGCCGGCGGCGGGCTCGTCGAGGAGGAGCAGCTCGGGGTCGGCGGCTAGGCCGCGCGCCAGCTCGACGGCGCGCTGCTGCCCGTAGGAGAGGCTCGTCGCGTCGACATCGGCCAGCTCGGGGACGCCGACGAGGTCGAGCGCGGCGCGGGCGCGCCGCTCGATGTCGCGCTCCTCGCCCCACGTCCAGGGGAGGTGGAACATCCCGGCGAGGAACCCGGCGCGGCTTCGCGGATGGGCCCCGACCATCACGTTCTCGAGCGCGGTCATCTGCGCGAACAGCCGGATCTGCTGGAACGTCCGGGAGAGGCCGAGCGCGGCGATGCGGTGGGGCGGCCGCCCGTGGATCGGCTCGCCGCGCAGCGCGACGGTGCCGGCGTCGGGCGGGAAGACGCCCGAGACGAGGTTGAAGAGCGTCGTCTTCCCGGCGCCGTTCGGGCCGATGAGCGCCTTCACCGTCCCCTTCTCCACCCGGAACGAGACGTCCTTCACGGCCTGGAGGCCGCCGAAGCGCTTCGACAGCCCGGTCACGGCGAGGAGCGGGGTCACGGCGCCTCCGAGCGGAGGCGCGCGCGCGCCGCGGAGAACGCGCCGCGCGGGTCGAGCCGGAGGACCCCGTCCGGCGAGAAGAGCATGACGACGATGAGGACGCCGCCGAACACCGCGTCGTCGAGCGTCCCGAAGTAGCCGCGCAGCGAGAGGAAGTTCAGGACCGCGCTCGTCGCGACCGTCCCCCACAGGCTCCCCATCCCGCCCACCGCCACGATGGCGACGGTGCGGACGGACTTCATGATGCCTGCTTCGCCCGGCCCGATCCCCGCGTTGAAGTGGGTGAGGAAGACGCCCCCGACCGCGGCGAGCACCGCGGAGAGGACGAAGGTGCGGAGCTTCTTCCTCGCGACGTCCACGCCCATCGACGCGGCAGCGTCCTCGGCGCCGTGGATGGCGCGGAGCGCGCGGCCGACGCGGGACTCGACGAGGTTCGTGAGCACGAGGAGCGCGAGCGCGACGAGTCCCCACGCCACGTAGTAGTTCGCGACGCGCGAGGCGCGATCGCCGCCGACCGCGACGCCGGGCAGCACCGGGAACGGCGGGACGGAGCCGATCCCGTCGGCGGCGCCGAGCCACCCGGTGCCGAGGAGCACGCTCGAGACGATGGTGCCGAAGCCGAGGGTCGCCATCGCGAGGGTGTGCCCCTTGAGCTTCAGCACCGGGATGCCGATGAGGGTCGCGACGACGACGGTGAGCGCCACCGCCGCGGCGAACGCCGCCCAGGGGTGGACCGAGAGCGCCTCGGCGCCGTACAGGTCGGGGCGCGCGACGAGCACGTGCAGGCGCGCGAGCAGCGCGACGACGGGGCGGGCGCGCAGCGGCGCGAGGTCCCAGGTGGTGAGGACGGCGCTCGCGTAACCGCCGATGGCGAAGAAGGCGGCGTGGCCGAGCGAGATCTGCCCGGCGTAGCCCATGAGCAGGGAGAGCCCGGCCGCGACGAGCGTGTAGTACGCCGCCATCGTGAGCTGGGTGAGGAAGAACGGCTTCCCCGCCGCGTGCGCGGCGAGCTGCACGGCCGCGACGACCGCGAGGAACAGCGCGACGCGGGCGTACCGGTTCATGGCGCCGTCACGCGGCCCTCAGGTGCGCCGCCTCGCGCGAGCCGAACAGCCCGTTCGGCCGGAGGAAGAGGATGGCGAGCAGCACCGCGACCGAGATCGCGTCCTTGTAGGCGCTCGGAAGGAGCGACACGCTGAACGACTCGATGACGCCGAGGACGAATCCCGCCGCGACCGCCGCAGTCGAGTTCCCGAGGCCGCCCAGGATCGCGACGGTGAAGCCCTTGATGGCGAGCCCCGTCCCCACGTTGTACGAGGTGTACGTGATCGGCGAGACGACGCAGCCGGCCAGGGCGCCGATCCCCGCCGAGAGCACGAAGGAGAGCGTCACGAGGTTCTTCGTCGGCACCCCGCAGAGGGCGGCGGCGTCGCGGTTCGCGGCGCACGCCCGCATCTGCCGCCCGAGCGAGGTGTGCTGGAAGAAGAACCGGAGGAACGCGACGATGACGACGCACGTCGCGAGGCTCCAGAGTACCTGCGGCGAGACCCGCACGCCGCCGAGGCCGAGCGACGACACCTCGTTCCCGGTGAAGTACGGGAGGGCCCGCACCCCCTCCCCCCACACGACGAGCGCGATCTCGCGAACCACGATGGAGATCCCGATCGTGATGACGATCATCCGCAAGACGGACGGCTTCGTGAGCGAGCGGATGAAGGTCATCTCGATGAGAGCGCCGGCCACCATCGTGACGAGCACGGCGCCCGCGATGGCGAGAGGGAGGGGGACGAAGCGGTGCAGCGTCACCGCCGTCATCCCGCCCAGCATCACGAACTCACCCTGGGCGAAGTTGATGATGCCCGTGGCGTTGTAGATGATGTTGAACCCCACGCCGACGACGGCGTAGATCGTCCCGTAGGTGAGGCCCGCGACGAGGTACTGGAGGACGAGCTGGAGCTGCATCGGAGCGGGTGCCGCTTCCTCTACTCCCCGAGCACCGCGAACTTCCCGTCCTTCACGGTCAGCATCTCGAACGCGTCGAGCGCGAGACCGTTGTGGTCGGACGGGCTGAAGTTGAACACGCCCGCCGTGCCCACGAAGCCCTTCATCCCCTCGACGGCGGCGCGGACCTTCTCGCGATCGAGCCCTGCCTCCTTCACGGCGCGCACGAGGATCATGAGCGCGTCGTGGGCGTGGCCGCCGAAGGTGGAGACGTCCTCCTTGTAGCGGGCCTCGTATCCCTTCTTGTAGGCGGCGACGACCGGCTTCTGCGGGTGCTTCTCCGCGAGCGCCTCGGCGACGACGACCCGGCTCGCCGGGAAGATGACGCCCTCCGCCGCCGCGCCGGCCGCCTTCGCGTACTGGATGTTCGCGAAGCCGTGGCTCTGGAAGATGGGGACCGTGAGCCCGATCTGGCGGGCGTTCTTGATGACGATCGCCTGGGCCGGCTCGATCGACCAGTTGAGGATCGCCTGCACCCCAGCCGCCTTGAGCTTCGTGACCTCGGCGGTGAGGTCGGTCGCCGCCTTGTCGTACACCTCGGAGACGGCGAGCTCGATCCCGTGCGCGGGGGCGATCTTCTCGACCTGCTCCTTGCCGGCCTTGCCGAAGCCGGTGTTGGAGGAGAGGAGGCCGATCCGCTTCACGCCCATCTTCTCCATCCGCCGGAAGATCATCTCGGCCGCGAAGCTGTCCTTCGGCGCGACCTTGAAGACGTGCGGGAGGACCGGATTCACGATCACCTCCGCCGCGGCGCAGGAGAGGAGGAGCGTCCCGGCCTGCTCCGCGATCGGCTTCACCGCGATCGTCTCGCCGCTCGTGGCGGGACCGATGATGGCGAATACCCGATCCTCCTCGATGAGCTGCTTCGCGAAGGAGACGGCCTTCGCGGGGTCGCCGCCCGTGTCCTTCACGACGAGCTCGACGTGGCGACCCGCCACGCCTCCCTGGGCGTTCAGATCCTGGACGAGCATCTCGAGCGTGCGCGCCTCGGGCGCGCCGAGGAACGAGGCGGGGCCGGTCACGGAGAGGATGGCGCCGACCTTGAGCGGCTCCTTCCCCTCCGCGCCTGCCTGGAACGCGGCCGCGAGGCACGCGGCCGCCGCTGCAAAGCGGAGCGTCTTCATGTCTTGCCTCCGAGGAACGCGCGTTACTTGCCGAGCAGGACGAACTTCCCGTCCTTCACCGTCACCATCTCGAACGCGTCGACGTCGAGGCCGTTGTGGTCCGCCGGCCCGAAGGCGAAGACGCCCGAGGTGCCGACGAACCCCTTCATGTTCTCCACGGCCGTGCGGACCTTCTCGCGGTCGGGGCCGACGTCCTTCACCGCGCGTATGAGCAGCGCGAACGCGTCGTGGGCGTACCCGCCGAACGCGCTCGCGTCCTCCTGGTACCTCGCCTCGTACGCCTTCTTGTACGCGACGAGCACCGCCTTCTGCGGGTGCTTCTCCGGCAGCGCCTCCGCCACCACGATGCGGCTCGCGGGGAACACCACCCCCTCCGCCGCCGCGCCCGCCGCCTTCACGTACTGGATGTTCGCGAAGCCGTGGCTCTGGAAGATCGGCACCGTCATGCCCATCTGGCGGGCGTTCTTGATGACGATCGCCTGGGCGGGCTCGATGGACCAGTTGAGGATCGCCTGCACGCCGGCGGCCTTCAGCTTCGTGACCTCGGCGGTGAGATCGGTCGCCGCCTTGTCGTAGACCTCGTCCACGACGATCTGGATCCCGTTCTCCGGCGCGAGCTTCGCGATCGTCTCCCGGCCGGCCTTGCCGAAGCCGGTGTTCGAGGAGAGGACGCCGATCTTCGCGACGCCCATCTTCTTCATCTGCTGGAACACCTTCACGATCGCGTGGCTGTCCTTCTGGGCGGTCTTGAAGACGTACCTGAACACCGGGTTCACGATCCCCTCGGCGGCGGCGCAGGAGAGGAGCAGCACCTTCGCCTCCTCCGCGATGGGCTTCACCGCCATCGTCTCCCCGCTGGTGGCGGGACCGATGATGGCGAACACCTGCTCCTCCTCGATGAGCTGCTTCGCGAAGGAGATCGCCTTCTCCGGGCTGGCGCCGGTGTCCTTCACGACGAGCCGCACCTTTCGCCCGGCGACGCCGCCTCTGGCGTTCAGCTCCTCGACGAGCATCTCCAGCGTCCGGGCTTCGGGCGCGCCCAGGAACGAAGCGGGGCCGGTGACCGCGAGGAGGGCGCCGACCTTGATCGGCGGCTCCTCCGCGCGCGCGGGCGCGGCGACGAGGGCGGCGAGCGCCGCCACGAGAGCGGGGGTCCTCATGATGTCGATCCTCCTCCTGCTGTTCTCGGTGCGCTGCACTCGACGCCTGTTCGTTGCCCTGGACGTGGACGCGCCTGCCATCAGAGCTCCTGCACGTCACGGGCGTCGAGGATCTTCGCCCCCGCCCTGCGCAGGGTCTCGACCGCCTTCTCGGCGTCCTCGAAACGGAACACGACGAGCGCCTGCTCGCCGCTCTTCTGGACGAAGGCGTACATGTACTCGACGTCCACGCCGCGGAGCGCGTCGAGGGTGGCCGCGAGGCCGCCCGGGCGATCCGGGATCTGCACCGCGACGACCGGCGTCTTCCGCACCGTGAAGCCGGCTTCCTTGAGCGCGCCCGTCGCGCGCTCGGTGTCGTTCACGATGAGCCGGAGGATGCCGAAGTCGGTCTCGTCCGCGAGCGCGAGCGCGCGGATGTCGATGGCGCTCCTCGCCAGGACGGCGACGACGTCGGCGAGGCCGCCGGTCTCGTTCTCGAGGAAGACGGAGATCTGATCGACCACGCTGGGCTCCGGGGGGCGAGCAGCGAAGCATACCCCATGGGGGGAGCCGAGGTCGCTTCAAGGTCCGGGGAGCGGCGGCCGGGACGGCGGGGACCCGCCTCGAGCCGAGGCGCGGGCAGGCCCCTCGACGACCAGCGTGCCGTAGCGGGTCAAGAGGGAGACGGCGCCGCGGCCCCCCGCCCCCGGGACCCGATAGCTCAGCTCGTACCGGTACTCTCCGGGAAGGAGGTCCCGGCACGCATCCGCGAGATCCACCTGGACGGCGAGCTGGTCGCCCGGCGCGAGGGAGGCCGTACCGCCGGGCACCGGGTCCCCCGCCTCGACGCCGCAGGCGCGGGACGGCCCCGCGTCGAGGAAGATGGCGACGCCGGCGCGGCCCGGCTCCGGGTCGCCGACGTCGAGGGTGCGCTGCGTGGCATTCTCGATGGCGAACGGAAACGTCCGGCGCGCGCCGGGGGCCCAGTGGATCACGACGGGCGCCCAGATGCGAAGGTCCGGATCGGGCGGCTCGCGACGGCGGGGAGTCCCGAGCGCGCACGCGGCGGCGAGCCATCCTGCAGCCGCGGCCGCAGCCGCCCGCGCGCCCGCTCTCATGGCCTAGGGTGGTGATCGCTGGATTCTCCGGGCGAGGGGGCACCATGCTCGGGGCCGGAGATCGCCGCCGCTCGACGCGAGCAGCTCGCCTGCACGCCGCCGCGTCGAGCGCCCGCTGGCACGCGCCTTCGTTCGGGGTGCGCAGCGACGCTCCGGCGCGTAGAAGATGAGGCCCTCGGCGGCGCGTCGACAGCCACGCGCAGCCGTGGTTTCTTGCGCCCCATGTTCCAGGCCAAAGAGGACTCACCCTTCCCGACCCTTGCGCAGGCCTGGTCGCGCGAGGAGCCGCCGGATGCGGGGGCGGTCGACGACACCTGCGAGTCGCTCTCCTCCGTCCGGCCCGACGATCTCGCCCTCGTCCTTCCGCTCGCGGAGGCGCTCCTGCGCCGCCTCGCGGATCCCGCCGCGCGCGCTCCCGCGCGCCGCGGGCTGCTCGCCCTCCTCGACGGCGTGCGCCGCCGGTTCTTCACCACCCTCCTCTCCCCCGCGGACCTCGACGGCTGGGTGGCGCTCGTCCTGCGGATCGTGCGCGACACCGACTACGCGGTGGGCGACCTGCTCCGCTCGCGCGAGGCGACGGACCCGAAGACCGTCGCGCTGCGCGTGCTCGGCCAGGACGCGTGCGAGCTGACGGTCGCGGACGTGTCGCGCCGCACCCGCGCCATCGCGCGCGGCGTCCTCGCGCTCGTGGACGGCGATCCCGAGGCGAAGGTCGCCATCCTCTCGGAGAACTGTCTCGAGGCGGCGCTCTGCGATCTCGCCTGCCTCTCGAACGGCATCCTGGACTTCCCGCTCCCCGCGAATGCGGTGGCCGAGCAGGTGGTCTTCATGCTGAAGCACTCCGGGGCGCGGGTGCTGCTCGTCTCGGACGACGAGCAGGTCGCGAAGGTGCTGCCCTCCCTCCCCGCGCTCCCCGACCTGAAGGAGATCGTCGTCTTCTCGAGGGCGACCGCGGAGCGGAACGGTCTGCTCTCGCTCGAGCAGATGGTGAGCCAGGGCGCGGAGTTCGACGACGGCGCCCGCGCCGCGCGCGCGGCGTCGGCGAAGGCGACCGACGTCGCGACCGTCATGTACACCTCGGGCACGACCGGCAAGCCCAAGGGCATCGTCTTCACCCACGAGAACATCGTCGCGAAGCGCTTCTGCCGGGGGTTCGCGTTGCCGCAGGTGAACGAGGGCGACGTCTTCCTGTCGTACCTGCCCCTCTACCACACGTTCGGGCGCTGGCTCGAGCTCGTGGGAACGCTGTTCTGGGGAGCTACGTACGTGTTCGCCCGCGCGACCGCGCAGTCCTCGCTGCTCGAGGACTTCCGGCGGGTGAAGCCCACCGCGTTCATCTCCGTGCCGAAGAAGTGGATGGAGCTGCACGAGGCGGCGGTGTGGGAGGCGTCCGACGACCCCGACGAGCTGACGGGGCACCTGCGCGCGATCACCGGAGGGAGGCTCCGCACCGGGCTCTCCGCCGCCGGCTACCTCGACCCCGCCGTGTTCCGGGCCTTCCGCGCCGCCGGCACCGAGCTCTGCTCAGGCTACGGCATGACCGAGGCGACGGGCGGCATCACCATGACGCCGCCGGGCGAGTACGTCGACGACTCGATCGGCCGGCCGCTGCCCGGGATCGAGTGCCGCCGCGCCGAGGATGGCGAGCTGCTCATCCGCGGCCCCTACGTGTCGCCGGGCTACTACAGGCCTGGACGCGAGGAGACCGGCCACGATCCGGACGGGTGGTTCCACACGGGCGACCTCGTCTCGATCGACCCCGCCGGCCACCACCGCATCACCGGCCGCAAGAAGGAGATCTACAAGAACCGGCAGGGGCAGACGATCGCGCCGCAGCGGGTGGAGAACCTGTTCCGCGACTTCGAGGCGATCGCGCAGGCGTTCCTCGTCGGGGATCACCGCGAGTACAACACGCTCCTCGTCTGGCCGAACCCGGCGTCGCCGCAGGTCCAGGGGCGCTCGCCGGAGGCGCTGCGCGAGCTCGTCTCGTCCCTCGTCGCGAGCGCCAACCGCTTCCTCGCGCCCTTCGAGCGGGTGGTGGCGTTCCAGCTCCTGCCGCGCGCGCTCGACCAGGAGCACGGCGAGCTCACCCACAAGTACACCTTCAAGCGCGAGGTCGTGGAGAAGAGCTGGCAGGCGCTCGTCGACAAGATGTACGAGCAGAGGCACCTCGCGCTTCCGATCGACGGCTCGTTCCTGCGCATTCCGAACTGGGTCCTGCGCGAGATCGGGGTGCTCCAGCATGAGGTCTCGCTCGGCGAGGGCCTTCTGCGCGCGACGGACCGGGTCCTCCAGGTCGGCGCGTGCCCCGAGGCGCCCGGCGCGATGCGGATCGGCGATCTCGCGTACGCCGCCGAGGGAACGGTCATCGACCTGGGCGCCCTCCTCTCGCGCCCGTCGCTCTGGCTCGGGAACGAAGGATTGCGCCGCTTCGTGGGCGACGAGGCGTTCGTCTCGTTCCTCTCGCGGCGGCGCAAGAGCGCAGGCGACCTCCACCTCGATCTGCGCCTCTGGCTCCCGCCCACGCCCGCGCGGCTCTGGGAGCTGCTGCGCGCGATCGACGCGCAGCCGAGCATCCAGTCGATCCACGCGGCGGGCGAGCTGCTCCGCGCCGAGCGGCCCGAGGCGCGGCTCGCCATCGAGCACCTCCACGCGGGCCTGCGCTCCGAGCAGCCCGAGCACGCCGCGCGCTGCCGCGCCCTGCTCCGCCGCGCCGCCGACGCGCCGGACGAGGACGTCCGCCGCCGCGCGTTCCGCGTGCTCTTTCCGCACGAGGAGCCGGCCGAGACGCTCCAGACGCTGCGCCGGTTCCTCGACCGGATGGGCCCGTTCGCGCTGCGGGACGACGACCTCGCGTCCCTGCCCGAGCGCGGGATCACCGACGCGCAGGTGGAGGCGCTCCTTGACTTCCTCTCCTCCGACGAGGCGAACGGCACGCCGCGCGACGGGTCGGAGCGTCGGCTCCTCGTCGGCGCCATGCGCCTCGTCACCGCGACGGCGATCGCCCACCCGCTCTGGTTCGCGCCCGTCCGCGTCCCGCTCGCCCGTCTCACGCTCCACGACGACTCGGAGATCGCGGCGCGCGCGGGGGAGGAGCTGGATCGGCTCCGCCGCGGCTTCTCCAACTGGATCGGGCCGAACCTCCGGCTCGCCATCGACTCGCAGACCGGGGACGAGTACGGGTGGAAGGACGTCCTCGTCTTCGACCCGAACGTCCCTCCCGCCGCGCAGCACAATCTCCTGCAGGCGCTCGGAGACACGACCATCGTCCGGGCCTCCGTGTTCCTGCTCGGGCGCGGCGTCCTCCTCTCCCTCGCGGACATCCCCCCCGGCGGCGCGACCGTGGCGCTCCTCGGACGCCAGCACGGCAAGAGCGTCTACCGGCTCTCGATCCATACCCGCGCCCACGAGGTCTTCGACGTCGCGGTGAACGTCGCCGAGGACATGAACTTCGTGGAGCTGCGCCAGGAGGTCTCCTGGCTGCTCGCCGCCGGCGCGGTGCCGCCGCTCGTCGAGCACTTCGGCGGGTACTTCGCGGAGTGGGGCATCTTCACGGAGGAGTTCATCCCCGGGGACACGGTCGAGCGCCAGGTCGCGCGGCTCGTGCGGCAGGGTGAGCCGAAGCGCATCCGCGCGCTCTGGCCGTTCGTCGTCTGGAGCGCGCTCGAGGGGCACGTGAGGTTCTGGGACAGGACCGGTCGGCGCCTCGCCTTGCGCGAGCCCTCCCCCGCCGCGTTCATCGTGCCGTCGCACGACTACCACTCCGGCGCGCGGCTCGTGTCGATCTCCGACCGGACCCCGTGCGCCACCCTCGACGAGCTGCTCGAGCGGTTCGAGCGCGTGTTCATCGCGCGCCTCGAGGCGTCCAGACCCGAGCTGAAGGGCGAGGTCGACGACGCGCTCCTCCTCTCCGCGGTCGTCGAGGCGCTCGGACTCGAGCGCGGCGTCGCGCTCCTCTCGGAGGCGTCGCAGCAATCGCGGCGCGCCGTGGAGATCGAGACGTTCCTCGAGCGGCTGCGCGACGGCGGGTTCACGCCGAAGCAGGTCCACTTCGCCGTCCGGCGCTACCGGCGCTGGCTCGACCTGAACCCGGCCGCCACCACCGAGGCGCAGGGCAAGATGCTCGGCGAGCTGTGGGGGACGTACCGGCTGTCGGAGGTCGAGGCGCTCTGGCCCGACACGCGCGTCCGGTTCTTCCGGCAGACCGTCTTCGCGGCGGCGCGCCCCGAGCTGGCCTCCGCGCTCGACCGGCTGATGGCGCGCGCCCGCAACCTGCCGCCCGGCGGGCTCGACCTCGAGGAGTCGGTCGCGGCGCTGCGCGGCGCGGTGCCGCCGTCGCCCGAGGAGGACTGGTTCCTCGCGCGCCTCACCTATCGGCACCTCGCGCCGACGGACGAGGTGGCTCTCATCTCGATGCCGTCCGGCGGCCATTACGTGACCGAGCTCGTGGTGGCGCTCGCGGACGACGAGGGCAACCGCTTCACGGTGCGGGGCCCCGTCTCGCCCCGCGAGGTGGCCCGCCTGCTGCACATGTTCCACGAGTCGAACCTGCAGGTGAGCTTCACCACGGATCACGAGTTCCTCCTGTGCCTCGATCCGAAGGAGGCGGTGATCGGCGGCCTCTTCTACAAGCAGGTGAGCCCGGATCGCGTGCACCTCGAGAAGCTCGTCATCGCGCGGAAGCACCGCGGGAAGAAGGTCTCGGACGGCCTCATGGAGGAGCTCTTCCGCCGCCTCGCGGCGCGCGGGGTGCTCAGGGTCGAGACCGGCTTCTTCCAGCCCGAGTACCTGAGCCGGTACGGCTTCCGCACCGATCCCACCTCCGGCGGCCTCGTCCGCGACGTCGAGCCCGAGATCCTCCCGAGCTGAGCGCGCCCATGGCCAAGCCCATCTGGAAGCTCATCGACACGACGCTCCGCGAGGGCGAGCAGTTCGCCCGCGCCAACTTCCGCACCGAGGACAAGATCGAGATCGCCCGCGCGCTCGACACCTTCGGCGTCGAGTACGTCGAGGTGACTTCCCCCGCCGCCTCGCCCCAGTCGCAGCGCGATGCCGTGCGCATCGTGAGGCTCGGGCTCGGCGCGAGGGTGATCACCCACTCCCGCTGCGTCGTCGACGACGTCCGCGCTGCCCTCGACACCGGCGTCCGCGGCATCGGCCTCCTCTTCGCGACGAGCCGGATCCTGCGCGAGTCGTCACACGGAAAGTCGATCGACCAGATCGTCGACGCGATGGGGCCGCCCATCGAGCTCGCCCTCTCGGCCGGGCTCGAGGTCCGCTTCTCCGCGGAGGACGCGTTCCGCTCCGAGGTGCAGGATCTCGTCACGGTGTACCAGGCGGCGGAGCGGCTGGGCGTGCAGCGGATCGGCATCGCCGACACCGTCGGGATCGCGACGCCGCGGCAGGTGTTCGTGCTCGTGCGCGAGCTGCGCCACGCGGTCCGCTGCGACATCGGCTTTCACGCCCATAACGACACCGGCTGCGCCATCGCCAACGCGTACGAGGCGATCTCCGCGGGGGCCACGCACGTGGACGTGTCGGTGCTCGGGATCGGCGAGCGGGTCGGCATCACCTCCCTCGGGGGGTTCATCGCCCGCATGTTCGCGCTCGAGCCGCAGGCGGTGGCGGAGCGGTACCGCCTCGGCCAGCTCCGCGAGCTCGAGCGGCTCGTCGCGCGAGTCACCGGGGTCGAGATCCCGTTCAACAACTCGGTCACCGGCGAGACCGCCTACTCGCACAAGGCGGGCATGCACCTCAAGTCGATGATGACGAATCCGGGATCGTACGAGGTCATCCCCCCCGAGGCGTTCGGCCTGTCGCGCCGACTCATCCTGGGGAGCCGGCTCACCGGCCGGCACGCCATCGCCTACCGCGCGCGGGAGATGGGGATCACGTTCGGGGAGTCGGAGCTGAAGGCCATCACGAGGCGCATCAAGGAGATGGCCGACAAGGGCGAGCTCTCCGAGGCGCAGATCGACGCGGTCTTGCGGGAGTGGATGACGGCCTGACCGCGACCCCGCACCCGACGCTCCCGGTCGCCGACACGGCCGTTCACCCTGAGCGTAGCGCCGGCGCGCAAGCGTCGGCGCGAAGTCGAAGGGCCCCGACCCCGACCCCGACCGCGACCCCGACCACGACCGCGACCACGATCCGTTCGTCCTGAGCGTAGCGCCGCCAAAGGCGGCGCGAAGTCGAAGGACGCAGACGAAAGGTCGCCGCCGTCGCCAGGCTCCGCAGGAGCCGCGCCCGGCTGCGCCGGTCACGGCTCCTGCAAGCGCGTCCGATCTCGCGCGACGACGGCTCTGACTCGCGTGCCCCGCCGTTTGCCATCGCTGGCTCCTTCGATCTGCGAAAGGAGCCAGCGATGGCAAACGACAGGCACTTCCCGTTCCAGGACCTCGATGTCTACCGCGCCGCGAGGGATCTCGCGGCGCGCGTGCACCGCGCAGCGATCCGCGACGCCGAGCTGCGAGATCAGGCCACCCGCGCCGCGAAGAGCGCGTTCCTCAATCTGTGCGAGGGTCTTCCCGACGACCGTGCCGCGATGCGCCGCAAGTACTTCGTGCAGGCGGACGGCTCGCTGCACGAGACCGTGGGCGCCGTGGACCTCGCCGCGGCGATCGGCGCGCTCGAGGAGGCGCGCGCCGAGCAGATCATCGCGGTGGCAGCGCGCGTGCGCGGCATGCTCCGCGGGCTCCTGCGCTCTAAACGACCGATCGCGATTCGGAAACACCGGGAAGAGTCCGTTCGCCCTGAGCGTAGGGGCGCGCAGCGCCCCGAAGTCGAAGGGCGCCATGCGTCCCAAGGCGCGTGCTTCGACTTCGCGCCCGCTGCGCGGGCGCTACGCTCAGCACGAACGGCTCCTAGTGATCGCGAATCGCGCTCGGCCGTTTAGCGGCAGAGCCGCGTGAGCATCGCGACGAGCCGGTCGGCGACCGCGCGACCTCGCGCGCGGGCTCCGCAGGCGCGTCGCCGCAGAGCACGGCGATCTCGACCGCCGCCGCGGCCTCGACCGCCTCGGCGCGAGCGATGGCGAACGCGCGAGCCTTGTCCGCGCGCGTGACACGCCCGGCGCCCTCGGCGCAGTTGAGGCACGTGGACTTGGCAGACCGGACCGCCTCGTCGCGGAGCTTTGCGTCGCGGACGTGGCAGCGCAGCACGGCGAGCAAGAGCTCGCGGGCAACGCCGTATGCGAGCAGCTTGTGATGCGGGAGGACGGGAGAAGAGAGGTTGTCGTTCATGTGCGGCTCCTTTCACCCCCGGGGGAAGGAGCCGCACAGGAACGACCCCTATCGTCCATCCGACGAAGCAACGCGCGATCGAGCGGCGCGCTCGAACGAGGGAGCAAGCGTAGTGACGCCGCAGGCGGCACGAGCTTGCGCGCGGACACAGCGCCGCGAACCAGTCCCGCCCGAGGTCGAGGTCGGGGATCAGGTCGAGGTCGAGGTCCACGTCCACATCCACGACCACGAACCACGACCGCGACTCCGACCTCCGCGCACCCTGAGCGTAGCGCCGCCGGAGGCGGCGCGAAGTCGAAGGGGACCCCGACCCCGACCCCGACCCCGACGTCCGCGTACCCTGAGCGTAGCGCCGCCGGAGGCGGCGCGGAGTCGAAGGGGACCTCGACCGCGACCTACGGCGCGTCGAACACCGCGAGCGCAGCCGGAAGCGACACCGTCACGCCGTTGCCGGCAGCGGGAAGCCCGATGAGGATCGCGCTGATCACCTCCGCGCGCGAGGCGCCCGCCTCCCGCGCCTGGCGCACGTGGAAGGGCACGCCGCTCTCGAGCCGCAGCGCGGCGAGCACCGCGAGATAGGCGAGCGCAGCGGTCTTCGGGTCGAGGGCCGCCGCCGCCCCGAGACCCCGCACGGCCTCCATCCACGCCTTCGCGTGCGCCGGCGCCTCGCCGAGGAACGCCTCGAAAGCGGGACTCACCCCAGGGATCTGCGTGCTCATGATCTCTCGCCTCCGTCGTACGAGTGCCGTCCCGACGGTCATGGCACGAACCCGGGTCGCTGCCCAGAAACCCGGCGATGCTAGACTTCGCGCCCCGATGCTCCGCAGCAGGCTCCTCCTCCTCGCCGCTGCCCTCCTCTGGTCCACCGCGGGCGCGGCGATCAAGCGCTGCGGGCTCGCCGCGTGGCAGATCGCCGGCGGCAGGTCGCTCGTCGCGGCGGTCTTCCTGTTCCTCGCCGTCCGCGACGCACGCCTCCGCCCGACGCTCCGTGTCCTGGTCGTGGCGGCCGTCTACGCCGTGACCGTGATCCTGTTCGTCGTCGCGACGAAGCTCACCACGGCGGCCAATGCGATCTTCATCCAGGACACCGCGCCGCTGTGGGTCCTCATCCTCTCGCCGTGGCTCCTCCGCGAGCTGCCGACGCGCGGAGAGCTCCTCGCCGTCCCCATCTACGGGATCGGGCTCGGCCTCTTCTTCCTCGACGAGCTCGCGCCCGGGCAGCTCGCCGGAAACCTCGCCGCGCTCGTCTCCGGGCTCGCGTTCGCCCTCGCCATCCTCGGGCTTCGCCTGCTGCGGCAAGAGGGGCCGGCGGCGCTCGCCTGGGGAAACGTGATCGCCGCGGTCGTCACCCTACCGCTCTGGCCGCGCGGACCCGCCTCGACGAACGGGGATCTCGCGCTCGTCGTCTACCTCGGCGTCTTCCAGCTCGCCCTCGCCTATCTCGCCTTCTCGCGCGGCGTCAGCGGAACGCCCGCCATCGAGGCCTCGCTCCTCATCCTCATCGAGCCGGTGCTGAACCCGATCTGGACGTTCCTCGCGATGGGCGAGCGCCCTGGCCCCTGGGCGATCGCCGGCGGCGCGGTGGTGCTCCTCGCGACCGCGTGGAGGACGGTGGCGCCGGTGCTGACGCCGCGGCTCGAGTGAGCGCGCGCGTCGTGCGCGCTCACTCGCCCGACGTGAGCCGCTCGAGCTCCGCCGCGAGCCGCTCCGGCCGGAACGGCTTCGCGAAGGTCCGGTCCGCGCCGACCGCCGGCAGCTCCTCGAGGTAAGCGCTCGCCACGATGACGCGCCGGTGCGCGTGCTGCGGCTGCGCGCGGAGCCATTCGAGGAACGCCTTGCCGTCCATGCGGGGCAGCGACAGGTCGAGCAGGATCGCGTCCGGCTCGAGGCCCGCCTGGAGCAGGTCGACCGCGTCCTGCCCGTCGGCCGCCTCGACCACGATGTAGCCCTTCGTCTCGAGCCAGTGGGCGATGAGCTCCCGCAGCTCGTGCTCGTCCTCGACGACGAGGACGCGCGCACCGGACGCCGCGCGCGGCTCACGCTCGCCCCGGACAACCTCCGCGTCGGGCGCCTGGGGCTGTGTCCGCTCGTCCATTCGGCCGAACCTAGGATGCCCCTGCGGCCCGCGCAACCGTCGCTACCCGCGTGCCTGCACCTTCCTCGGCGCGCCGCCGAAGAAGAATTCCTCGATCTCGTCGCGCCGCAACATGGTGTCGGAGTAGCCGAGCTCCATGACGCGCTGCACGTAGATGGGCTCGAAGGCCAGGTAGCTCAGCAGGTCCTCGCCCGCCTGTCCTGCCGCCCCGATGCCCTTCAGGAGGTAGCGCAGCATCGCCGGGAACCGCTCGTACTCGTCGGCGGCGAGCCGCCCGAGGTCCTGCGAGGGCCGGAGCAGCAGCGCCGGGATCGGGCGGACGTCGAGGTCGCCCCTCGTGAGCTTCTCGTGCGGCACGAGCGCGAGCGTCTTGTTCATTCGCTCCATGCGCTCGAGATCCGAGTCGAGCGAGTCGAGGAACACCGAGTTGAGGAGCACGCCCACGATCTCCGAGAGTGGCAGCTGATCGGTCTTCGCGCGCGCCTCGCGCGCGGCGGTCTCGTCGGGGGGGCGCAGATGGCGCACGCTCACCGCGAGGATCCGGTCGGCGCCGAGGTGGATGGCCGGGCTCATCGGATAGCTCATCCGGACGCACCCGTCTCCGTAGAACGAGCCCTCGAGCGCCACCGGCGGAAAGAAGATCGGGATGGCCGCCGAGGCCATGACGTGCTCGACGGTGATCCGCGCGCGGATCCCGACGCGGCTCGAGCGCGTCCACGGCGCGATGTCGGCAGCGCCCTCGTAGAACGTGACGCCGGAGCCGGTGTGATAGTTCGTGCTCGAGACCGCGACGCCCCGCAGCCGCCCCGCGCGGAGGTGCCGGCGCATGCGCCCGATCGGGATCTCGCTCTTGATGAGCTTCCGCAGCGGGGAAGAATCGAGCAGGAAGTTGATCCCGCTCTTGCCCACGAGGCCCCCCGCCGAGAGATCGCGGATCCACCGGGTTCCGATGGAAGCAAGCCGGAGCGCCCCGGTCCTGTAGATCCGGTCCGGGGTCAGCTTCGACCAGGTGGCGCGGAGGCCCTCGGCAGCGGTCGGGAAGTCCTCTGCCCCAGACGCGAGCGCGACTCCGTTGATCGCTCCTGCGCTGATTCCCGCGATGACGTCGAAGGGCATCTGCCCCGGTCCGGCGATCTCGGCGAGCGCCCGCACCGCCCCGACCTGGTAGGCAGAACGGGCGCCTCCGCCCGTAAGAACGAGGCCTGTGTGCAACACGTGCAAAATCTAGCACCCCTGGCGCAGTGCGGCATGCGCGGTTTTCGGGCTCAGCGTAGTGCCCGGACCGCCGCCTTCACGTCGGGGACCGCGAGGTAGAGGTTCACCTTCGAGGCGGACTGGGCGGTGCCGACGTAGGCGTACTGGATGTTCACGCCCGCCTCGCCGAGAAGGTCCGCGACGCGCCCGAGCGCGCCCGGGCGATCCGGCACCGTCACCTCGACGACCTCGTCCTCCGTCGTCTTCCAGCCATGTTTTGCGAAGACGCGTCTCGCGGCAGCGGGCTGGTCGACGACGACCCGGACGAATCCCTTCCCGTCCATCACCGCGGCCATGAACGCCCGGATCGAGATCCGCTTCTCGCCGAGCGCATCCGCGACCCTCCCGAGCATCCCCGGTCGATCGTCCACCCACGCGGAGATCTGCTTCGCCTTCGGCATCCCGCACCTCCCTCGTCACCGACGATCCGGTGACCTTTCGCTACATAACCCGGCGGGGTGAGGACGGCCACCCGGACGCGCGGTCAGGGGGCAAGGCGACGGGCGTACGGGAACGCTCCGAAGGCGCCGCCGGTGTGGAACAGCACGGTCCGGGTCGAGGGGAGGACGCCCCGCTCGCAGGCCCGCGCGGCGAGGCCGAGCATCGCCTTCCCGGTGTAGACGGGATCGAGGAGGATGCCGTCCTCGCGCGCCGCGCGGCGGATGATCTCGAGTCCGGCCTCCGTCACCTCTCCGTAGCCGCGCCCCACGAAGCCGTCGTCGACCGCGATCTCGGCGGCGGATACCTCCGGCAGCTCCGGCCAGCGGCGCCGCCCGTCCGCGCAGATCGCCGCGATCGTCTCGCGGAAGTAGCGGGCGTCGTTGCACACCGCGAAGCCGACCGCCTTCGCGTCCCGCCAGCCGAGGAGCCGGAGCCCGAGCTCGATCCCCGCGCCCGTCCCGCCCGAGCCGGCGGCATAGGCGATCGTGAGCGGACCGCTCCGCCACGCCGGCGGAAGCTGGTCGCGCAGCTCCGCCACCGCGACCACGTAGCCGAGGCTCCCGAGCGCGTTCGACCCGCCCTCCGGGATGACGTAGGGACGACGGCCGCTCCCGCGCAGCTCGTCCGCGAGCGCCGCCATCACCGCGGCACGCCGGCCGTATGCCTCCGGCGAGATGAAGCGGATCTCCGCCCCGGCGAGCCGGTCGAGGAGCACGTTCGCCTCCGCGGCCGGCGGCGACGACGGATCCGGCGTGCGGAGCAGGACGACCGCGCCGAGCCCGCGCTTCGCGGCGGCGAAGGCGGTGGCGCGGCAGTGGTTCGACTGGATGCCGCCGCAGGTGACGAGCACGTCCGCCCCCGCCGCCTCCGCGTCGGCAACGAGGAACTCGAGCTTGCGGGCCTTGTTGCCCGAGAGCTCGAGCCCGGTGAGGTCGTCGCGCTTGTAGACGAGGTCGAGGCCGAGGTCCTTGCCGAGCCGCGGCGAGGGCTCGAGCGGGGTGGGGAGCCGCGCGAGCGGCACGCGCGGCGGGAGATTCGCGAGGAGCGCCATCCGGGGCGAATCGTAGCAACCGGAGGGTCTCGCAGGGAACGGCGGTTCCCCGGGCGAGGCGCCCGCGTTCCGTCCGGGCCTCGGCGGAGCGCGGTTCCGCCGCGCTGGCCCGGCGCTCGCACACTCAGCGCGTGGCATGCACCGACGCGACCTCCTCCTGGCGCTCGCGGTCGCGGCTCTCGCGACGGCTTGCGGAAGCTCGTCCAGCCGGTCCGGAAAGGGCGAGGCGAGCCCTCCTCCGGTCACCTTCGGCTCGCGCGGCCCGTGGCCGGTCGAGAACGCCGTCTACGGCGGGGCGCAGGGGATCCTCGAGGCGCCGGTGGTCGGCGTCACGACCGACGAGGCGCAGAACCGCTGGGTGGCGACGCGCGACGCGCTGTACCTCCTCCGCCCGGGCGACACGACGTTCCGCCGCTTCGGCGAGGGCGACGGGCTCCATCTCGGCGCGAACGCGGTGCGCTACTGCGACGACCATCCGATCGGCGCGAGCGATCCGTGCGGCGGCGAGCTCTCGACCGGCGTCGGCCTCGTCATCACGAAGATCGAGGGCGGCGGCCTCGGCGAGGTGTTCGTCGGCTACCTCGGCGTCGACGGCGACGGCACCATCCGGTGCCCCGATAAGTCGAATCCAGGCACCTTGGGGTGGGGCGACTACTGCGACCCGAACCGCCACAGCGGCAAGCTCGATCGCGTCCGGCTGCGGCCCGACGGCACGATCGCGGTGGACCGGATGGATCTCGTCGCGAACCGCCAGGGGGCGGAGTTCTGGCACGACCGCACGGTCCAGAGCTTCGTCTACGACCACTTCGCCCATCCGCACACGCTCTACGTCGGGACGAACCACGGCGTCACCATCCTCTTCCCAGATCGCTTCCGCATGCCGCGGCCCGACGAGTGGTTCGACCTCGCCTATGTCGAGTGGATGGGCGACCACCTCCACGCCCGCGTCTGCGACCCCGGCCCCTGCACCACGACGTCCGAGGGCCCACAGCGGATGGGCGACTGGGCCGGCGTCGACGTGGACGCGAGCGGGAGCCTCTGGCACGCGGGGCGCTGGACCGCCGGCCTCATCACCTGGGTCTCGGATCCGGGGGAGTGGTTCGGCCGGAACGGCGCGGCCTTTGCGCTCGCGTTAGGGGATCCGTATCCCGAGGCGCCGAACGACGAGGGGTTCACGAACGAGCCGGTGTTCAAGGTGGCGGCGGAGGGGAACTCGGTCCACCTCACCGGCGTCGCGGTCTGTCCCGACGGGCGGGTCTGGTTCTCGTCGTCCGGTCCGGACAGCGGCACGAGCGACACCGTCGCCGTCTGGAAGGGGAGGAGCTTCGAGACGTTCGCCGCGACGCGGCTCGGGCTCGGCGAGACGGCGGTCCGCGACATCGCGTGCCTGCCGGACGGGCGCGTCGTCGTCGCCGGGTATCACTCGGGCGTCGTCCTGTACGACCCGCGCACCGGCACGTCGAAGCAGGTGCCGGGGCTGCCGAGCGGCACGATCCTCGACGTCGAAGTGGACCGGACGATCGACCCGCCCGCGCTCCACGTCGCGACCGACGCCGGCGCGGCGGTGCTGCGCGTGCTGCCCTGAAGGACGGTTCTCCCCCACCTTCCGGCAGCGGGGAGCGGGGCGGGACGAGCGGCAGCTCCGACAGGCCTGGCGCCCGCCCCGCGGCATCCGCGCCGCGCGCGTGCTAGATGGGGCGGCATGCCGTTCGCCTTCCGACCCGGGGCACGCGACCCCGACACGCGCGCGCGCCGCGCCACGCTCTCGACCGCGCACGGCACGGTCGAGACGCCCGCGTTCATGCCGGTCGGAACCCGCGCGACGGTCACCGGCCTCACCCCCGACGACCTGCGCGCCGCCGGGGCGCAGATGATCCTCGCGAACACCTACCACCTGCTGCTCCGGCCGGGCCCGGACCTGTTCCGGCGAACGGGGGGGATCCACGGGTTCATGCGCTGGGATCGTCCGGTCCTCACCGACTCGGGCGGCTTCCAGATCTTCTCGCTCCCCGGCGACCGCACGCTCTCCGAGGAGGGAGCGCGCTTCCGGAGCTACGTCGATCACAGCGCGCACCTCCTCTCCCCCGAGCGCTCCATCGAGGTCCAGACCGCGATCGGCTCGGACGTGATGATGGCGCTCGACGTGTGCCTCCCCTCGACGTCCGAGCCGGGCGCGGTGCGCGAGGCGATGGACCGGACCCACCGCTGGGCGCTGCGCAGCCTCGCCGCGCGGACGAACCCGGCGCAGGCGCTCTTCGCCATCGTGCAGGGCGGCCTCGTCCCCGCGTGGCGGGAGGAGTCGGCCCGCTTCCTCACGCAGCACGCGTTCGACGGGTTCGCCATCGGCGGCCTCGCCGTGGGCGACACGCGCGCCGAGCGGGCCGACATCGTCGGCCGCACCGCCGAGCTCCTCCCCGAGGACCGGCCCCGCTACCTCATGGGCGTGGGAACGCCGCCCGACCTCCTCGAGGCGATCGCCCACGGCGTCGATCTCTTCGACTGCGTGATCCCCACCACGATGGCGTGGCAGGGAACCGCCTTCTGCTCGCAGGGGCGGGTCCGGCTCACGCGCAGCGAGCACCGGCTCGCCGACGGGCCGCTCGACCCCGTCTGCGACTGCGCGACGTGCCGGACCTTCTCGCGGAGCTATCTGCACCACCTCGTGAAGTGCCGCGAGCCGCTCGGGCCGCGGCTCCTCTCCGTGCACAACGTCCACCACTACCTCTCGCTGATGCGCGACGCGCGGCGCGCGATCGAGGAGGGCCGATACGCGGCGTTCGCGCGCGAGACGCTCACGGCGATCGACCGGCACGAGCACGATCTCTCCCGTCGCCCGCCGGGACGGCGCGCGATGCAGACCGCGGCTGGGGCCACGGTGACGGCCACGGGAACGATCGCACGCGAGGCCGTTCACCCTGAGCGTAGCGCTTCCGCGCACCCTGAGCGTAGCCGGGGCGAAGCCGCGGCGGAGTCGAAGGGCGCGGCAGTGGAGGCGCGCAGTCGAAGGGCCACGAACGGCCGGCACGAGATCGTCCTCACCTCGCTCGGCGTCGCCGCGGTGCGCGACACGCTCGTCGGCGAGGTCATGCACCCCGTCATCGGACCGGCCGTCGAGGCAGAGCGGCTCTACGTCGCCCAGTCCCGGCTGCGCGAGCGGCTCGCCGTCGCGGGGCCGCGCCTCGTCCTGTTCGACGTGGGTCTCGGCGCGGGCTCGAACGCGCTCGCCGCCCTAGCCGCCGCCGAGGCGCAGGGCGAAGGTCGCGCGCTCGAGATCGTGAGCTTCGAGGTGGACCCCGGCGCGCTCGCCCTCGCCACCTCCGATGACGGCGCCCTGCGCCTCGGGCTCTCCGCGCGCGCCCGCGCCGCAGCGCGGGAGCTCCTCTCCCGTGGGCGACACGAGGCGCCGCGGGTGCTCTGGCGCCTCGCCCTGGGCGACGTTCGCGAGACCCTCCCCTGCGAGGAGGCTTCGGCCGATGTCGTCTTCTGGGACCCGTTCTCCCCGAAGGCGAACCCGGAGCTCTGGACGCTCTCCGCCTTCGCGGCCCTCCGCTCCCGCTGCTCGGATCGCGCCGCGCTCTACACCTACAGCACCGCCACCGCGAGCCGCTCCGCGCTTCTCCTCGCCGGCTTCTTCGTCGGCGCGGGCGATCCTTCGGGGCCGAAGGAGGAGACGACGGCCGCCGCCACGGACGGGTCGATCCTCGCGCGTCCGCTCGACGGCCGGTGGCTCGCGCGGCTCGCGCGCTCCTCGGCGCCCTTCCCGGACGACGCGCCCCCGGACGCGCTCGACCGGATCCGTGCCCACCCGCAGTTCCGATGACGCCCCTCCCCCCGTACGCCCCCGCCCGCTGGCTGCGCGGCGCGCACGCCATGACCGTGTTCGCCTCGGTCGCGCGGGTCTTTCCCCGCCCGCGGGCGCGGCGCGAGCGCTGGGAGCTGCCCGACGGAGACTTCCTCGACGTGGACCGGTACACCCCCGTTCGTCCTGAGCCCTTCGACTTCGGGGCCGCGGTGCGGCCCCTACGCTCAGGGCAGGCGGAGTCGAAGGACGCGCCACTTCTCGTCGTCTGCCACGGCCTCGAGGGCTCCTCGCGCGCGCCCTACGTCCGCGGCCTCGTCGCGGTGGCGCTCACCCGCGGCCTCGACGCGCTGGCGATGAACTTCCGGAGCTGTTCGGGCGAGCCGAACCGGCTGCCGCGCTTCTACCACTCGGGAGAGACCGGCGACCTCGCCCAGGTCGTAGACCGCCTCGCCGCGGAGCGCCCCGGCCGGCCCATCCTCCTCGCGGGCTTCTCGCTCGGCGGAAACGTCGTCGTGAAGTACGTGGGCGAGCGCGGCGACGACCTGCCGGCCGAGGTGCGAGGCGCAGCGGGAATCTCGGTCCCGTTCGATCTCGAGGCGTCGGCGCGCGCGATCGACGGCCCGGGCTTCTGGAACGGAGTCTACCGGGAGCGCTTCATGCGACGGCTGCGGTCCAAGGCGGCGGAGAAGGCGCGCCGGTTCCCGGGCGCGTTCGACGCGCTCGCGGCGGAGCGTTCCCGGACGTTCGGCGAGTTCGACGCCGTGATCACTGCGCCCCTCCACGGGTTCCCGTCGGCGGAGGTCTACTGGCGAACGTGCTCCTCGGGCCGCTTCCTCGCGGGCGTGCGGCGACCGCTCCTCGCCCTCTCCTCGCTCGACGATCCGATCGTGCCGGCGTCGTCGCTCCCTCTCGAGGCGGCGAGGGCGAACCCCGCGATCGTCCTCGAGACGACCGACGCGGGCGGCCATGTCGCGTTCGTGGCCGGCTCGCCCTTCTGGCCCAGCTACTGGGCGGAGAAGCGGGCGGTAGAGTTTCTCGCCGAGCGCGCGGGCGGCTGAGCTACTTGAGCCCGCCCTTCACGAACTTCGCGAGCGCCTGGATCTCCTCGGCGGAGAGCTTGTCCTTGTAGGCGGACATCTTGCCCTTGCCGTTCGAGATCGTGGCCGCGAGGTCCGCCTCGCTCGCCTTCACCGTTGCGAAGTCCGGCGCGCCCATCTTCTTTCCGACCGAGGTCCCCTTCCCGTCCTTCCCGTGGCAGACGGTGCACTTCGCGGCGTAGAGCGAGGCGGCGTCGGCGGCGAGCACGGTGCCCGCGAGCGAGACGGCGGCGAGGACGAAGAGGATGCGTTTCATGATGAGCTCCTTTTCCCGACGCGTGGGGAGACCGATGCTAGCGCGATGCGCGGTCGAGACTCGATGAGCCGCGCGGCCGCACCCTTCAGGGCCGCACGAGGGGAACCTGCTGGTGCGTCGCGAGCCCGGCCCCGGTGGCCGCTGCGCCGGCGCCGGACCGCTCCGGAGCGCGGAACGTTCCCACGAGGATGGGGACCGCGATCTTCACGAGCAGCGTGAACACGAGGAACCCGATCCCGAAGACGCCCGCGGCGATCCCCCACTCCGTCGCGGTGGGCCGGTACTCGTAGATCTGCCCGAGCGTGTCGGGCGTCATGCCGGGGATGATGAGCCCCATCCCCTTCTCGATGTAGACGCCCGCCCAGATGAGGAGGCAGCCGAGGTTCAGCGTGAGGAAGTTCCGCCGCGTGCGCGGGACGAGGAACAGCCCGAACGCGACGACGCTGCAGAACAGCGAGAACCAGGCGTACGGGACGAGGGTCCGGTGCTCCCCGATGCCGGTCCAGAGGTACTGCGTGTAGCGAAGGTGCTCGGTCGCGGAGTAGTACTCCTTGAACAGCTCCGCCCCGAGCAGGAACAGGTTCAGGAACATCGCGTACGCCATCAGCTCCGCGATCTTCCAGATCGCCTCGTCCTTGATGGGCAGGCCGTTCGTGCGGCGCAGGACCTGGAAGAGGATGATCATCACCGCCGGCCCCGAGCAGAAGGCCGAGGCGATGAAGCGCGGCGCGAGGATCGACGCGTTCCAGTACGGCCGCGCCGCCATGCCGTTGTAGAGGAACGCGGTCACGGTGTGCGTCGAGATCGAGACCGGGATCGAGAGGAGCACGAGCGGCAGGAAGATCCGCTTGTCGTAGGGCTCGCCGCGGTAGGTCTTGAAGAGCAGGTACGAGACGAGGACGAGGTTCACGAGCAGGTAGCCGTTCAGGACGAGCGCGTCCCAGGCGAGGAGCGAGCGCGGCCAGTTCGGCGTCCCGAGGAGCGGCACGATGTGGAGGAACCGGTCCGGCCGCCCCATGTCCACGAGGACGAAGAGGAGGCACATCACGAGCGCGCTGATGGCGAGCAGCTCGCCGAGGACCACGACCTCCTTGAGCGGCTTCCAGTGGTAGACGTAGGCGGGGATGACGAGCAGCACCGCCGCAGCGGCGACGCCGACCAGGAAGGTGAAGTTGCCGATGTAGAAGGCCCAGGAGACCTCGTCGCGCATGTTCGTCGCGATGAGGCCGTAGCGGACCTGCTGCGCGTAGGCGACGCCGCCGACGACGATGGTGGCGACGAGGAACGCGACCCACGCCTTATAGCCCCGCCCGCCCTGGAGCACCTGGCGGACGCAACCCCTGAGGAAGTCGAGGATGCCGGACATTCACGCTCCGTGCTACGTCGCGTAGAAGTAGTAGAATTGCGGACGCGTGGCGAGCTCCTCCTTGAAGACGAAGACGCGCTTCGTCTCCATCACGCGCCGGATCTCGCTCTCGGGATCGAGGAGGTTGCCGAACTTGCGGGCGCCGACCGGGCAGATCTCGACGCAGGCCGGATAGAGCCCCTTCCGCACCCGCTGGATGCAGAAGGTGCACTTCTCCACCACGCCCTTCGGGCGCGGGCGGTTCCCGAGGTAGTGCTGGTTCGGGTTCAGCTCCTCCGCCGGCAGCTTCGGATCCGCCCAGTTCATGTGGCGCGCGCCGTACGGGCAGGCGGACATGCAGCAGCGGCAGCCGATGCACCAGTCGTAGTCGATGACCACGATCCCGTCCCGCTCCTTCCACGTCGCCCGGGTCGGGCAGACCTTCACGCAGGGCGGATCGCGGCACTGCTGGCACTGCACCGGGAAGTAGAACTTGCCCGGGCGCGGCACCGCGTCGGCGTCGTAGTACAGCTCGGCGTGGGTGAGGTCGACGCCGTGCTCCTTCTCCATCTCGAGCACCCGGATCCAGTGGATCTGCGGCTGCTCGCGCGACTGGTTGTTCTCCCTCACGCACGCGTACACGCAGCGGCGGCAGCCGACGCAGCGCGAGATGTCGAGGCCGTAGCCGAACTCGACGCCGGGCCGCGGCCCCTCGGCGGTGACCTTCGTCTCCCGGCCGAACCGCTCCCGGTTCCGCTTCTCGACCTTCGCGAGCACCTTCGCGAGCTGGTCCTTCGACAGCTCCTTGAAGTGGCTGCGCAGGAACTCGTCCATGCTCACGCCGCAGCCGGCCAGCGCCGAGACGGCGGCGCCGGCGGCGGCGGTCCGCAGGAAGGCGCGCCGCGACGGGTCGAGCGGGGCGCTGCCGATCGGATCCGCGCCCTCGTTAAGGACGTTCAGGGGGCGGGTCATCGGATGCCCTCCAGCGCGCGCTTCGGCTTCACGCTGCGCAGCTCCTCGGGCCGCAGCGGGCGCGGCTCGGGCCGGAGCTTCTCGAGCGTCGGCGCCACGGTGGTCTTCCCGTCCACCACGATCTCCTTCACGCCCTTGAAGGCGGGCGAGTGCGGGTTGTGGCAGGAGACGCAGAGCAGGTACGTCTTCGCCCCGTCCCAGCTCCCCACGCGCCTCCCGTGCACCCCGGCGCGCCAGTCGCGGAACTTGTCGCCGTGGCACTGGCCGCAGAGCCGGTACGACTCGGTGAACGGTACGGTCGCGCCGCTCGCGAGCCTAAGCACGTCGCGGTTCTCGTAGTCGTGGCAGTCGAGGCACCAGCGGTGCTCGGCGTCGTGGTCGAACACCGACTGCTGCTCCTCGTGGAAGCCGAGCTCGCGCCGGGTCCGGTCCTTCTGATCCTTGTGGCACTCCATGCAGGGGAAGATCCCCTCCGAGAACGGGGGCGGGGGCGCCTCGAAGAGGACCTCCTTCTTCTTCTCGGCTGGTTCTGGCTTCGAGGAGGGCTGCGAGGCGCGGGCGCCGGTGGCGACCAGCGCTGCGGCGCAGATGACCAGCAGGGGTGCGCGCTTTTGCCGCATGAGAATCTCCTGAGAAAACCGAGGGTACCCCGGCACCGCGGCTCGGAAATGATCCATATCACTCGCGGTGGCCCCTTGAAAGGGGGCGCGACGACAAAGTTCTAGGAATTCCGGACCATTACGGTCCGATCCCGATGGGGCGGGCGGGACGGAGTCGCATTCCCTCAGGCCCGCAGGCCGGCCGCCACTCGCCGCATGCCCGGCCGCTGCGATGGAGCCCGGCGAGCAGCGCGCCCGCGGAGGGCGTGACGAACCTGATGTCGATCCCGCGGACCTGACGCTGGAAGCACGAACGATGCGCTCAGCTCGGCATCGACGCCGGCGCCCGGGTGGCCGCCCTCGGCGGGCGGGACGCCTCGGGATCCCCGGCGCGGCTTCGCATCGCGATGAGCGCCACCACCAACGCCGGCCAGGGTTGCAGGAAGATCCGCCGAGCCGTCGTCTTCACCTGCCACGCGAGTGGCGTCGGCGCCGCGGCGTAGACGAGTAGGAACGCCACATACGCGCCGAGGAGCGGCGGCACGAACGACCGCGGCACGTCGCGGACGCGGGCGCCGAATGCGACGGCGAGGACCGCCGCGACGAGGAGGAGCACCGGGCTCGGGAACAAGCGCGACACGGACAGCAGGATGTACCTCCAGCGGTCTCCTTCCACCATCCGGGCGAGGACTCCTTCGACGGTCTGTCCGGTGGTGAGCGCCGTCGCGAAGTCGGGGGAGACCGCCAGCTGGAAGTGGACTCGGGCGATCACGGGCAGCGCCGCACCCGCTCCGAGCGCCGCGAGCGTGCGCATGGCCGCTGCGCGCCCGCCGCGCCCCAGCGTCCATCCGCCGAGGATCGTCGCGAACATGATCCCTTCGTCCTTCGTCCAGGCGGAGAGCCCGAGGAGGGCGCCGGCGAGCGCTAGGTACAGCGAGCGGCGCCTTACTCCGGCGCCCTCCTCCTCGAGCAGGACCGCGACAGCGGCCGCGACGAAGGCGGCGACCGGCACGTCGGCACCCTGCGCCGACCCGCAGAAGAGCCACTGCCGGCTGGCCGCGAGCAGGAGCGCCGCCGTCGCCCCGCCGAGGACGCCGACGCGGCGCGCCGTGGCACCGAACACGACCAGCATCGGCGCGAGCGCGAACAGCGCGGCGATGACGGGGCCGGCCGCGTCCTCGCCGCCGTACACCGCGAGCCGTGCCACCGAGACCGGCAGGAGGAGCGGGTACTCGAGGTGGCTCCAGGCGAGATCCGATACGAACGCGGCGCGCCACGCGTCGCCGCCGCGTGAGAGGAAGCGCGCGCGCTGGTTCCACATCGCCCAGGCGTCCCAATCGCCGTCGGGCGCCAGCGAGACGTCCGACACGAACGCCGCCGTCACGAGGACGAGCGCGACGGCTGCGAGCGCGAGCGCCGCGGCTTCCGCGCGCGAGAGCGGCGGCGCGGGAGGGAGGGGGACGGCCGCGCGCCGCTCAGGGCCGCCTCGCGCCGCTCCGGCGGCGAGGGCGAGGAACAGGGCCCCGTCGACCACGACGTACCCGAGGCCGAGCGCGCCGCCTGCCACGAGCCAGCCGTAGGCGAGGAGGGAGGCGGCGCCCGTCCCGAGCAGGAGCGAGAGCCCCGCGCGGAGCGCGAGCGCCGCGGGCTCGGGCGGGATCGGATCGAGGCGGCGGAGGGCCGTCCAGGCGGCGGCGAACGGGAGCGCGACACCGACGGCGGCGAGCACCGCCGTCACGGCGCATCCCCGGGGAACAGCCGCGCGCGGCCCAGCTGCCCGATCGGCGCGATCCCGAGGCCCCGGCTGGCGATGCCGATGAAGCCGGGAGGGGCGATGAAGGTCTTCACCTCGCGCAGGCGGCACCTCGCCCCGGCCCTCGACACGAGGCAGTCGGCTGCGCTGAGCGGCGTCACGATCGCGGGGGCGAGGGCGTACTGCGCCGAGTACCAGAGCGCCTGTTCTCCGCCGAGGCCGTGCTGCCGATCATGACCCCGATCCGCTCGCCCGCTGCGAGCCGCGGGCGCAGCGGCCCGAGCATCTTGTCTGCCTGGGTCCCGCTGTCGTACTGGAACGGCCGCCGCTCGACGAGGTGGACGATCGGCGCGTGCATCCCAAACGCCGCCGCGACGGCGAGCGCCGCGACATCACGCGCGACGCGGGAGCGCGCTAGGGTCCGCACTGACGCCACGCGCCCGCGTAGCGGGCGCGAAGTCGAAGCACGCGCCTTGGGACGCATGGCGCCCTTCGACTTCGGGGCGCTCCGCGCCCCTACGCTCAGGGCGAACGGAATCTTTCCGGTGTTTCCGAATCGCGACCGGTCGTTTAGAACCGCCCGCGCGACAGCAGATCCCGCATCGCCACCGTCCCGACGAGCCGTCGGCCGCCGTCCACCACCGGGAGGCGCTCCAGGTCCGAGCCGCCGAACCGCGCCGCGACCTCGGAGAGCGTCATGCCGGTGGTGATCGGCTCGACGCCCCGGTCCACCACGTCCGCGGCGACGATCATCCCGAGGAGCGCGCCGTCGGAGATGGTCCCCTTGAGCGCGTCGAGCCGGATGACGCCGAGCAGCTCTCCTCCCTCCGACGTGACGTAGAGATCGTGCCCGGGCTCGAGGGCGAGGAGCTTGCGGAGCACCTCCTCGAACGGCGTCGCGGGGCCGACGTGCGCCGCGTCGGGGAGGACGAGCGCCGCGACCGGGGTGGTGCGGAGCCACTCCGGCTGCGGCAGCTCCGGAAGCCGCACGCCGCGCCTTCGCAGCGGAGCGGTGTAGAGGGAGTCGCTCTCGATCGCCCGGCTCGTCGCCGCCGCGACCGCGGCGGTGAGCATGAGCGGGAGGATGACGCCGTAGTCGCCGGTCATCTCGAAGATGATCAGCACCGAGGAGACCGCCGCGTGCGTCGTCCCGGCGAGGACCGCCGCCATCCCCACGAGCGCGATCGCCCCTGGCGCCGGCGCGCCGGGAAAGGCGCGGGCGATCAGCTCGCCCGCGAGCCCGCCGAGAGCGGCGCCGTAGAACAGCGAGGGCGTGAAGAGGCCGCCCGGAACGCCCGCCCCGGCGCACAGCGCCGTGGCGAGGAGCTTCAGGATCGGCAGGAGCGCGAGGACCGCGAGCGGCACGCCCCCGACGAGGATCCCCTGTACCGTGTCGAAGCCGTTCCCGAGCACGAACGGCCAGCGGATCGCCGCGGCGCCCACCGCCGCGAGCGCGAGCGGCGGGAGCGCCGGCTGAATCCAGCCCGGGAGGCGATCGAGCTGGACCTCGACCCAGCCCATCACCCGGACGTACACGGCCGAGGCGAGCCCGAACAGCGGCGCGAGCGCGAGGCCGATGAGGATCTCCGACGGGCGGAGGAGCTCGTAGTTCGGGATGACGTACCCCGTGTGGCTGCCGGGGATCGTCCGCGAGACGGCCGTCGCCGCCACGCACGCGACGACGATGGGGCCGAGCAGCTCGAGGGCGAAGCTCCCGAGCAGCACCTCGAGGCCGAAGAGCGCGCCGCCGATGGGAACGTCGTACGCGGCCGAGATCCCCGCGGCAGCCCCGCAGGCAACGAGGACGCGCGCCTGGCGCTCCTCGATGCGGAGCCGCGTCGCGAGCCACGATCCCGCCGCCGCCCCGGTCTGGACGAGCGCGCCCTCACGGCCGAGGGACGCGCCCATCCCCACCGCGCCGATGGAGAGGAGGCCGCGCACGAGCGCTCGCCCGAGCGCCAGCTCCCTGCCGCGATGCCAGATCGCCTCGATGATGCGAGCGGTCCCGTGGCCCCCGAGCGGCCGGCGCGAGAGGAGCGCGGCGCCTCCGACGGCGAGCCCCGCCAGCGCCGGCACCGCGATCCGGTGGAGCGGGCTCGCGGCCTCGACGGCGCCGACGAAGGTCCCGGAGGCCGGCCAGGCCACGCGCTGCACGAGGCGGAGCGCGGCGAGGAGACCGCCCGCGCCGACCCCGGCGAGCGCGCCGGTCGCGATGACGAGCACCCAGAACCGCTGCGCCGCTCCGGGCAGGACGCGCAGGAAGTCGCGCAGCGAACGGAAGAACAGGGGCGGCGCGGCGCCCCCCGCCAGCTCCCTCTCGCGTGCGTCCTGGCCGGCCAAACGTGTGTGCACCCCCGGCCCGGGAACGTTCGCCACGGACGGGCCCTCGCCGCAACGGCCCGTTGACGCACGCGCGCCCTTCCGCCCCTAGGTCTTCCCGCGCCCCGGCGCGCGTCGCGCGAGCCAGGACCCGATCGCGCGCTGCGTCCGCTCGCGAAGCGCCACGTCCTGCCGCAGCCGCTCGAGCGTCTGGGCGCTTGCCTGCCGCGCTTCCTCCATCGGGTGGGCCGCGAGGAAGCCCTCCGCCTCGACGAGGTGCCGGCGCTCGATGAGCGTACCCGTCGCCTCGACGACGCGCCGGAGGAGCATCGGTGCCGCGTGGAGTCGGGCGTGCATCCGATCCCAGTCGGCGCGCAGCCGCGTCCAGAACGGCTCGCGCGCGGTCCGGTTCCCGAACAGCGCCGCCGCGAACGAGGCGGTGTCCTGGAGCGGCACCTCGTCCCCGAAGGCGAGGTCGATGCCGCGCGCGGCCAGCTGCGCATCCTCGAACGAGGCGAGCGCGAGCAGCCAGCGGCGACGGAACGCGGGGTCGTTCTCCTTGCGGAAGAGAGCCCGGAACGCGTCGAAGCGGGAGGTGTCCCCGCTCCGCGCCGCCATCGTGACCGCCGCGTCGTGAAGGTTCGGCTCGAGCGCCGCACGCTCGCCGCCGAGCCACCGGTCGAGCCTCCCACAGGCCTCGACGATCGCGGGCCGGTCGCGCGCGACGAGGCCGAGGCCCCGCACCGCCGCGGCGCGCCGCAGCCGCGTCGTGTCCGCCTCGTTCGGCGCGGCGTCCCAGCCCGTCGCGGCGAGCTGCGGGGCGAAGACGGCCGCGACGAAGCTCTGCAGCGCGGCGCGGTCGTCGTCCGCGACGAGCCGGTGCTCGATCACCGCGAGCCTCGCGACGAGCTCGTCGAGCACCGCGTGGTCCTCCTCCCGGACGAAGCTGGCGCACAGATCGAGGAAGCTCCCCACCTCGCGCACGCCCGCGCGCACGAGCGCCCACTCGTCGGAGAGGAGCGCGATCCGCTCCGCCGTCGCGAGGCGCGGCAGGTTCCGCACGAGCGCCGCGAGCCCCTCCTCGTCGTAGGCGACCCGGTAGAAGCCGGTCGCGCCGGCGTTCGCGACGACGAAGTCGGGCTCCCCGCTGCCCGCGAGCACGAGCTCCGCCCGCGGCTCGCGGACGAGGAACCGCTGCTCGCTCACGCGTTCCCCGTCCGCGATCCGGACGACGAGAGGCACCGGCCAGACCTCCTCCCGCCCGGCGGCGCCCGCGGCGGCCGCCGCGGGATCGGAGAGGAACCGGCGCTGCTCGAGGCGGAGCACGCGGCCGCGCCGCTCGACGCTCACCACCGGGTATCCCGGGGCGCCGATCCACGCGTTCGCGAGCTCCACCACCGGCTCGCTCGACGCCTCCCCGAGCGCGCGCCAGAGGTCGTCGGCGACCGCGTTCCGCTTCGCGTGGCGTCGCATGTAGCGCCGGATGCCGTCGCGGAAGCGCTCCTCGCCGAGGTATCCCTCGATCATGCGGAGCACCGCGCCGCCCTTCTCGTAGGTGATGAGATCGAACGCCTCCCCCGCCTCGGCGACGTTGCGGATCTCGGCGCGGACGGGGTGGGTGGAGCGGAGCGCGTCGAGGTGCATCGCAGCCGCCTTGCCCTGGTCGAACTCGAGCCAGACGCGCCAGGCGGGGTTCCACTGGTCCACGATCTTGAACGCCATCCAGGTGGCGAAGGCCTCGTTGAGCCAGAGATCGTCCCACCACGTCATCGTCACCCAGTTCCCGAACCACTGGTGGGCGAGCTCGTGGGTGACGATCTCCGCGACCCGCTTCTTCTGGGCGAGGGAGGCGGTCTGCGGGTCGAGCAGCAGCGCCACCTCGCGATAGGTGACGAGGCCCGCGTTCTCCATCGCGCCCGCCTCGAACTCGGGCAGCCCGACCTGATCGAGCTTCCCGAACGCGTACGGCACGCCGAAGTAGTCCTCGAGCCGGGGCAGCACCTCGACCGCGACGTCTTGGCCGAACCCGGTGAGCGGCAGCTTCGCGGGCTGGGCGAAGGTGCGGACCGGGATGCCGCGCACCGAGACGGGCGGGTACGCCTCGATCCGGCCAAGCACGAGCGCGACGAGGTAGGTGGGGAGCGGCGGCGTCTCCGAGAAGCGGACGCGGCGGCGCGCGCCGAGATCCTCCGCCTGGAGCGGCGCGCCGTTCGAGAGCACGGCGACGCCCTGCGGAGCCTCGACCGCGAGGCGCCAGGGGGCCTTGAAGCCGGGCTCGTCGAAGCACGGGAAGACCCGCCGCGCGTCGGCGGCCTCGAACTGCGTCGCCGCGATCCCCTCGCCGGCGGGGTACAGGCCGCGCAGCCCGTCCGTCATCTTCCCGGTCCAGCCGAGCTCGAGGGCCGCCTGCCCGAGCGGGATCGGAGCGGCGAAGCGAAGCACCACGGTCTCGCTCGCGGTCGCGGGGACGATCTCGACCGCGTCGAGCTCGGTTCCGGCGGTGCGCACCCGCGCCCGCGCGACGTCGAGCTCGGCGGCGTGCAGGACGATCTCGGGCGCGGGCTCGGTGAGGGTGAGGTCGACGCGCATCGTTCCCGCGAAGCGGCGCGCCTCGAGATCGACCGAGAGCATCGCGTCGTACGCGGTCGGGCGGACGTGGAGCGGAAGACGGTAGTTCCGGTCTGCGGTGGGATGGGCCATGGTTCCTCGCGAGCTTCGGTGCGACGACATGACCACGCGGACGTCGCTGCGGCAACGCGAAGTGGAGGCGCTCCCTGACGGGGTGCGGCATGATCGGCCCGCATGCGCGCGATGATCCTCACCGCGACCGGGGCGCCCCTCGTCGTGGCCGATCTGCCCTTGCCCACGCCGGGTCCGGGCCAGCTCCGCGTCCGGGTCGCGGCGTGCGGCGTGTGCCGCACCGACCTGCACGTGGCCGATGGTGAGCTGCCGCGCCCGAAGCTTCCCCTCGTCCTCGGCCACGAGGTGGTGGGGCGCGTCGAGGCGCTCGGGCCGGGGGTCGATCGGTTCGCGCTCGGTGATCGGGTGGGCATCCCCTGGCTCGGCTGGACGTGCGGCGTTTGCCGCGCCTGCACCTCCGGCCGGGAGAACCTCTGCGAGCGGGCGCGCTTCACCGGATACGACCTCGACGGCGGCTACGCGGAGGCGGCGGTCGCGGATGCGCGCTATGCCTTCCCGCTCCCGGCGGGATACGGCGACGCCGAGGCGGCGCCGCTCCTCTGCGCCGGCCTCATCGGGTACCGGGCCTGGGCGCCGGTCCGCCGCGCGGAGCGGCTCGGGCTGTATGGGTTCGGCGCGGCCGCCCACGTCGTCGCGCAGCTCGCGCGCCACGCCGGCCAGCGCGTGCTCGCCTTCACGCGGCCCGGCGACGCCGGCGCGCAGGCGTTCGCGCGCGCCCTCGGGGCGGAGTGGGCAGGCAGCTCCGACGAGCAGCCGCCCGTGCCGCTCGACGCGGCGATCCTGTTCGCGCCGGTGGGTGGGCTCGTCCCCGCCGCGCTCCGCGCAACGGCGCCGGGCGGGACGGTCGTCTGCGCCGGGATCCACATGAGCGACGTGCCGTCGTTCCCGTACGCGCTCCTCTGGGGAGAGCGCACCGTCCGGTCGGTCGCGAACCTCACGCGCGCGGATGGCGACGAGCTTCTCGCGCTCGCGCCTGCCGCAGGGGTCCGCACGGCGGTTACGACGTACCCGCTCGAGCGCGCGAACGAGGCGCTCGCGGACCTCCGCGGGGGGCGCGTTCGGGGAGCGGCAGTGCTCGCGCCGTGACCGTCGCTACGCCGTCGCCTTTCCGCGCTTGCCGTACTCCTTGTCGAGGTAGAGCGCGGCGCCCGGCCGTTCACTCACCATCCGCAGCTTGTCGACGATCTCGAGGACCCGCGCCTCCTCCTCCACCTGCTCGGCGACGAACCACTGGAGGAAGACCTCGGCCGCCCGGTCCTTCTCGTGCTGGGCGATCCCGTAGAGCTCGTTCACGAGGCCGGTCACCTTTCGCTCGTGGTCGAGCACCGCGTCGAAGACCGCATGGACGCTCGGCCAGGAGGAGGGCGGCGCCTCGATCGCCGCGAGCTTCGCCTCTCCGCCGCGCGCGAGGAGGAACTCGAGGCTCTTGTGCGCGTGCGCGAGCTCCTCCGCGCTCTGCACGCGCAGCCAGCGAGCGAAGCCCTTCCAGGCCTTCGCCTCGCACCAGGCCGCCATTGCCAGGTACAGGTACGACGAGAACGCCTCCGCCTGGACGTGCCGGTTCAGCGCCTCCTGCATCTTCGGTCCGATCATGTCGCCCTCTCCCCCCGCGCGGGTCCGTCGTGTCGCTCCGACGAGCGGCCTCCCGCCCGGCCCCTTACGGGGCTCCGCATCGCCGCTCGAGCCGCAGCGCGTTAACTTGATTACAGAATCGGCAGTGCGGCGTCCGAGGCGGCAACCCGGCGCAGCGGACTCGAGGGCGTCATGGCAAACGTGCAGATGAACGAGGAGATCATCCACTCGCGGCAGGTCGCCGAGTCGGCGCGCGAGACCGAGTGGCAGGGGGCCGGGTTCCTGCGCGACCTGTTCCTCGGCAAGCTCCGGCTCGATCTCATCCACCCCTACCCGCTTCGCGCGTCGACGCGTCCCGAGTTCGAGAGGTTCTACGCCGAGCTCGGGCGCTTTCTCCGGGAGCAGGTCGACCCGGTGAAGATCGACGAGACCGGCGAGTACCCGCCCGATGTCGTCGAGGGGCTCCGCAAGCTCGGCGCCTTCGGGATGAAGATCCCGACGCAGTACGGCGGCCTCGGCTTCGACCAGGTCGAGTACGGGCGGGTGATGCAGCTCGTCGGCAGCTACGACGCGAACATCACCGCGCTGCTCTCTGCCCACCAGTCGATCGGCGTGCCCCAGCCGCTCAAGCTGTTCGGGTCCGAGGAGCTGAAGAAGAAGTACCTGCCCCGGATCGCGAAGGGGGCGATCACCGCCTTCGCGCTCACCGAGGCGAACGTCGGGTCCGACCCGGCCCGCCTCTCCACGACCGCGGAGCCGACGCCGGACGGCAAGCACTACGTCCTGAACGGCTCGAAGCTCTGGTGCACGAACGGCACGATCGCCGAGCTGCTCGTCGTGATGGCCAGGAACCCGCGCACGAACGCGATCAGCGCCTTCGTGGTCGAGACGGCGTGGCCCGGCGTCGAGGTCACCCACCGCTGCCGCTTCATGGGGTTGCGCGCGCTCGCGAACGCCGCGATCCAGTTCACCGACGTGAAGATCCCCGCCGAGAACCTCATCGGGAAGGAGGGGCGCGGCCTCAAGATCGCGCTCACCACGCTCAACACCGGCCGGCTCTCGCTCCCCGCCGCGGTGGTGGGCGGCTCGAAGGTGTTCCTCGAGATCTGCCGCAAGTGGTCCATGGCCCGGTCGCAGTGGGGACAGGAGATCGGCAAGCACGAGGCGATCGCCCACAAGCTCGCGGCGATGGCCTCGACCGTGTACGCGATGGAGGCGGTCTCGGATCTCGCGCAGTCGCTCGCCGACAAGAAGGGCTACGACATCCGGCTCGAGGCGGCGGCGGCGAAGGAGTGGAACACCGTCCAGGCGTGGCGGATCATCGACGACACGATGCAGATCCGCGGAGGCCGCGGGTACGAGAAGGAGACCTCGCTTGCCGAGCGTGGCGAGGCGCCGGTCGGGGTCGAGCGCGCCATGCGGGACCTGCGCATCAACCTCATCTTCGAGGGCTCCTCGGAGATCATGCACCTCTTCATGGCGCGCGAGGCGGTCGACAAGCACCTCCAGATCGCGGGCAGCCTCATCGACCCGAAGGTCCCCGCCGGAAAGAAGCTCGCGATGTTCCCGAGGGTGGGCGCCTTCTACGCGAGCTGGTATCTCGGCCTGTGGTTCCGGGGCGTGTTCGCGCCGCGCTTCGGCCGGTTCGGGAAGCTCGCCCGCCACCTCCGCTTCGTCGAGCGGGCCTCGCGCAAGCTCGCCCGCGAGAACTTCCACGCGATGGTGCGCTTCGGCGCCGCGGCGGAGCGCAAGCAGGCGTTCCTGTTCCGGCTCGTGGACGTCGCGAACGAGCTCCTCGCCATGTCGGCGAGCGTCTCGCGCGCCGAGGCGCTGCGCGCCGCCGGGCGGCCCGAGGCCGGCCAAGCGGTGCGGCTCGCGGATCACTTCTGCCTCGCGACGCGGCGCAAGGTGCGCGCGCTCTTCCGAGCGCTGTGGCGGAACGAGGACGTGGACGCGTACCGGCTCGGCCGCGAGGTGCTCGCCGGCGAGCACGCCTGGCTCGAGAAGGGCGGAATGGAGCTCGGCCTCACGGTCGAGGACCTCCGGCCGCGCCTGCCCGGCCGCGCCCAGCCCGAGCCGCAGCGCCCGGCTGGCCCGGTCGCCGTGAAGGGCGTGGTCGCCTAGCTTTCCCCTCGGTCGCCGGGGACGATGCGAGGCGCGAGGGCCCTGAACCCCTCCGCGATCGCGCGACACACGTTGTCGGCGAGGTCCTCCCGCGCGTTCACGAGGTACAGCTGCGGACCGAGCGCCCAGGTCTCGCGCACGACGCGCCGCGGCACTGGCGCCGAGGCGCCCGCCCGGGCGAGCGCCTCGACGAACATCGGCAGGATCTTGTCGGAGAGGCGGAGCGCGGTGTCGACGACGAAGAGCGCCACGTCCGGGCGCACGGCGGCGACGCGCCGCAGGAACGCGCGGATCTCCGCCGTGGTGACGTGCTTCGGCGGCGACGACTTCGCCTCCACGTAGACGAGCTTCCCCTCCCCGGCCGCCACGACGTCGAGATCGCCGCCCACCCCCGGCGCGCCGGTCCGGACGCCGGTCGCGACATCCAGGCCGAGCCGCTCGTGCAGCTCGCGCGCAAGCCACCACTCGAGCGTGCCGCCGAACGACCGGGCGCGGCGCACGAGGCGATAGCGCCCTCGCCCGATCGGGGCCGCGAGGCCAAGGGCGACGCACGCGTCGGCCATGTCGCGCGCCTGTCCGGCGTCGAGGTAGCGGGTCGCCTCGCCCGGCGTGAACCCCCGACCCCGCAGGATCGCCCCGCGCAGGAAGAGCCGGAACGCGTAGTGCCCGAGCCGCTCCGCGATCGCGGCGGAGCACGCGGGGGGACCGGACGGGTCGAAAGGGACGTCCGGCGGCGACGCGCGAGGCGCGAGCCCGCGGCGCGCGAGCATCGCGAGCGGCTCGGAGATCGGCGGCGCCGGCGCGTCGCGGGGCGGCCCTCGCGCCGCGGCGACCCGCTCCAGCTCCCGGGCGTTCCGGCGCCTCGCCACGCCGCGATCATAGTCGTCGCGCCGTGCCGGCGCGGGCACGCTCCCTCGGCGACTGACAGCGCCTCTCGGTTGGCATGAGCCCCGAGCCCGTAAACGAGCCCGAGTCCGAGCCCGAAGAAGCCGGGCTCGGGCGCGGGCGCGGGCTCGTTCACGGGGATCAATGCAAGTGAGCCCCGCTATGACTCCTTCGCCTCGCGACGGCCGGGGGTTACGGGATGCGCTCTACCGCGAATCGACTGCCCGGTACCCGATCCGCACCGCGCCCCAGTGGGAGCCGCGGACCATCACCGGCACCGACAGGTCCGCCATGATCTCGCCGGTGTCGCGCTGGTAGCGCTGGATGAGGAAGGGCGCCTTGTTGCGGGCGGCGGCGAGCCCGGTCCGGTCGTTGAAGATTCGCTTCGTGCGGTTGTTCACGAGGTCGATGGCGAGGTTCCCGGTGAGCGGCTGCGAGTAGCGCGCGTTGTGGGTCGGGAGGTAGCCGAACTTGTCGACCATCACCGCGAAGACGATGACCGGCGACTTGCCGACGACCGCCTCCTCGATGGGGAGGATGTCGCGATCGGACAGGCGGTCCCAGTCCGTCGTGAACTTTGGCGGATCGGTCTTCGGCGTCGGATAGTAGATCGAGCTGAAGAGCTTCTCCTCCGAGGTCTCCTTCGCCGCGATCCACCGCTCGAGCGCGTCGGTGCACTTCTTCGCAAAGTCGCTCGCGAGCGCGAGCATCTCCTGCTCCTGCCCGGTGAGGCTGTCCACCGGGGTGATCCCGCCCACCTTCGACTGGAGCTGGGCGCGGGCGGCGGTCGGGGCGAGCAACCCGAGCGTGAGGACGACGGCGGCGCCGGTGCTGCGGAACGAACGCGTCATGGTGTCATTCTCCTTTCTGGGTCTCGCCTACTGGCCGAGGCGGCTCATCGCCGCCTTCATGCTGACGCGCAGTCGGTCGACGGACTTCGTGAGCTGGCCGATCTCGTCCACCGAGTCGGACTTGATGGCGGTGTCGAGCCCCTCGCCCATGCTGATCTGGTCCGCCGCCGCCGTGAGGGCGACGACCGGCTTCATCGCGCGCCGGACCACGACGAACATGGTCCCGATCGTCACCGCCGCGAAAACGAGGAAGATCGCGGCGAGGGTGAGGAGCAGCGTCTCTTTGCGGGAGTCGATCCGCTCCATCGAGACGCCCACCCGGAAGCCGCCCCAGTGCTTTCCCTTCACGAAGATCGGCGAGGAGACGTCCCACATCGTCTCGCCGGTGTCGCGCTTGTAGACCTGGAGGAGCGACGGCTCGACGTTCTTCGCCGCCGCGAAGCCGACCGGGTCGTTGAAGATGCGCTTCGTCCGGTTGCCGGCGAGGTCCTTCTCCGGATCGCCGGTGAGCGGCTTCTGAAAGCGGGTGTTGTGGGTCGGGAGGTAGCCGTTCTCGTCCACGCCGACCGCGAACAGGAAGTCCTCCTGCTCGAGGAACTTGTCCTCGAACACGAGCACCGCCGGCTCGATCGCGGAGTCGTAGCGGGTGTGGTACTTGGGCTTCGCCAGCGCGCCGGCGCCCCAGTTGTAGCCCTTGATCTCGACGTACTGGCGGTCGAACACGTCGTTCACGGTGAGGGACCCGCCGTCGATCGCGCCGTCGAGGACGTCGCCGAACTGGCGCGCGCCGATCGAGGCGGACACCCGCGCCTTCTCGAGCGTCAGCTCCTCCATCTGCCGGGTCTCGTGGTGGGTGATGTAGATCGCGGCCAGCGCGGTCAGGACGACCAGCACGGCCGCGAGCGTCAGCGAGATCTTCACGCTGACGTGGGTCTGGACGGCGCTCACGATGGACATCGCTCTACCTCCGGGGTTGCGAAAGATCAGGTCTCACTGCGCGCGGCGCTGGCGAGGCGCCCTCACTTCTTCTCGAGCACCGTCTTGCGGAACAGCGTCCGGTCCTTGGGGTCCTCGATCTGCGCCGACAGGTCGTCGACGAGCTGGCGCGCGTGCGCCAGCGAGAACGGGGCGTCTGGAGACACGCGCCGGACCGCCTCCTGGACGTAGATCCTCGAGATCGGCCCGACGTGCCGCGCCAGGTCCTTCGCGCAGCGCGTGAGAAAAGCCGACGAGGCGGGGTCCGCGACCGAGATGCTCGAGGTCCCCATCGAGCTGCTCGACGCTCCGCCGACGGAGCTGCCGATGTTGGAAGACTTCGTCCAGCTGAGGCCGGTGTTCGCGAGGACCGGCCGCGAGTCGCCGGGGTACGCCCCGGAGGAGGACGGCGAGCCGGAGGGCGGCAGCGGCTGCGAACCGGCCGCGGGCGGCTGCGAGCCGCCGCCCGGCTGCGAGGACCCGCCCTCGATCGCGCCCTTCACCTTGTTCGCGGCCACCCGCAGCGCGACCGTCGCGAAGGAAGCGTTGAGCGTCGCGTCCGCCACGACGGCGAGCAAGTGCTTCGGCCCCCCCGCGCGCGCGGACACCCTGCGCACCACGATCCGGCCGTCGGCGAACTGGGCGGTGATCGTGTCCCAGTCCTCCTGCTGCAGCTGGATCGACTCGATCGCCTTCGTGACGGTGCTGCCGACGTGCTCGCACACGGCGCGGTCGTACACCGCATGCCCGCGGTGCGCGACGACCTGCCCGCCGCCGTCGAGGACCATGGCGACACGCACGCCGGTCAGCTCCATCAGGCCTTGAAGGATCGCATCCATGTCACACCTTCCCGTGGACCGACGTGTCGAGGAACCGCTCGATGCCGACGACCGACTTGCCGGGCTCGACCCAGGCGGTGATCACGCGCTCGCCCTGGACCACGACGACGCACCCGCGCGCCTCGCCCGCCACCGAGATCCTCAGAAGCGCGCCGAGGCCGAGCTCCTCGCCCGCCTGCACCATCGCGCTCGAGACGAACCCCATCACCGCGGCGATCGTCTCGCCGTCCTGCTCGCGCACCGCATCATGGAAGCTCCCCGCCAGGTCGCCGAGCACGGCGCTCTTCACGTCGGGGAGGTTCGCGATGATGGCCAGATCAGACATGGGACGTCCTCCTGTCACTTCTCCTGCAAGGCCGCGCGCGGCCAGGGCGGCATGCCCGCGCCGCGCCGGCATGCGTCGATCACGTCCACGACCTCCGGCGGAGGCCAGCTCCGCGGGCGGCGCGGCAGCGCGACCGGGCGCCCCTCGGACCAGCGCTCCCGGTCCGACGCCGTCCAGGCATGCCACGAGCAGAGCGTGCGGCGCCGCTCGGCCGCTGCGAGGAGAAGCATGTTCTCCGCGATGCAGTTGACCCGCTCGATCGCCCCCTCGGAGCGGAGCGCGAGGAGCAGCAGCGCGTCCGGCGTCACGATGATGGGCGGGGCGTGCGGCGCGAGCGTCGCCTCGAGCCAGCTCCGCAGGTGGCGCGGGAGCTGATCGCGCTCGAGCGGCGGGACCGCGATCTCGGGCACGCGCTCGCCGCGGAAGTCGAGCCCGGAGCGGCCGAGCTGATCGACCAGCCCGGGCCGGCCGCTCAGCAGGATCTTGAACGACCGCGTCCAGAGGGCCGCCCCCACGACGCCGGCGAGCCCCGCCGACGACGGGTGCGGGACGGCCAGCCCATCCAGCACGACGAGCGACGGATTCCCCTGCCGCTGGCGCTCCTCGCCGAGCCGTGCGACGAGCGCCTCGAGATCCTCGGGCGCGTCCTCCGAGCCGGCCGCGGTGCAGAGCCGGTGCAGCAAGGTCCGCCCCTCCGGCCCGTTCACCACGTTCACGAGCAGGACCTGGCGCGAGCGGCTCAGATCGGTGGCCAGCCTCCGCGTGAGCGCGGCGGCCCCGCTCCCTTCGCCGCCCGTCACGGCGAGCACCGAGGTGGCGTCGTCCTCGACGCACTCCACGACGCGCCGGCGCGCGGCGGCGAGCGGCTCGGCGAGCTGCGAGAACGCGGCGGGGTCGACCTCGGTGAACGGCTGGCGGACGAACCCGAGCACCTCCGCGAGCGACCCGTTCGCCGGCGGCAGCGAGGCGCGCCCCGGCTCGGGCTCGCGCGGCGCCGTCCGTACGCTGGACGCCGAGGACGGCAGCGAGGTGAGGTCCTGCAGCACGCGACGCGCCTCGAAGAGCAGCTCCTGCGCGGAGGCGTGGCGGTCGCGGGGCGCTTTCGCGAGGGCGCGCTGGATGAGCGCGTCGCAGGCGGCCGGGAGGCTCGGGGCGCGCGCGCGCACGTCGGGGACGGCGGCGCGCAGGTGCGCCTGCTCGACGGCCGCGATGTCGTTGCCCGGGTACGGCGGGCTCGCGGTGAGCAGGTGGTAGTAGGTCGCGCCGAGCGAGTAGATGTCGGAGGCCGCGGTCGCCGGCTCTCCGCGCCAGATCTCGGGCGCCGTGTAGTACGGGGTCCCGACCCGCAGGCGCGCGTTGCCGCTGCGGGCGTCCGCGGGGCCGAGCGCCATGCCGAAGTCCCCGAGCTTCGTCGCGCCGCCCGCGCCGACGAGGAGGTTCGCGGGCTTCACGTCGCGGTGGACGACGCCCGCCAGGTGGGCGGCGTGCAGCGCCGAGGCGACCTGGATGAGGATGTCGGTGGCCAGCTCGGGTGACATCGGCTCGCCACGCGCGACCATCGCCTCGGCCGACTCGCCGGGCACGTACTCCATCGCGATGTAGCAGTAGTCGCCGTGCCGCGCGGCCCCGTAGATCTGGACCACGCGCGGATGGTTGATGCGCGCCACGACGCGTGCCTCCGAGAGGAACCACTGCACCGGATCCTGGCCCCGCGCCTCGGCGACGCTCCAGGAGAGCACCTTGATCGCCGTCGGCCGTAGCAGCGCCTCGTCCTTGGCGACGTAGACGACGCCCATCCGGCCGCGCCCCACGAGCCGCTCGAGGCGGTAGTTCCCGAGCTTGACGCCCGCGAGGCCAGTCAGGTCGGGGGTGATGGCGGCGCGGCTGTCGGGCATGGGAAAGGCGCGGGTCCGTGACGCGAGCGTCGCTAGTGCTGGGCGCCCGGCGCCGCCGGGATCCGCGCGTCCTCGTCCATCTGCTTCAGCACGTTGAGCAGCACGGCCTGGGCGTCGAGCTCCACGGGCACGGGCGTGCTCGCCGGATCGCCATCGCCCTCCCGGTTGAACGCGAACTCGCCCTCCTTCCACTTCACCAGCTCGAGGATCGTCAGCTCCACCTGGCGGCGCACGCCGTCCCGCACCGTCTCGGCGTCCACGATCCCCTCGCGGAGGAGCACCTCTCCGATGACCCGATCCGGCTGCTGGCCGGGACGGGACGTCCGCACCGCGCGCAGCGCCACGCTCGAGATCTTGCGTGCGCGGAGCAGTACCTCGCCGAGGTCGGGCGTGCCGGGCGAGGTCGCGCCGGTGATCCGGCCGTCGCGGAAGTGCACCGCCGCCATCCCCTTCTGCGAGCTGCACACGAGCAGGCCGGTGCGGCGCGCGCTTCGCACGAACTCGATCACGTCGGTGAGCGGGAAGACGCTGAGCTGCCCCGAGAACACCGACCCGGTGCTCGCGATCTGCGAGCTGCGCGCCGCGAGCGTCGAGGCGGAGAGGTTGGGCAGCGGCGCCACGTCCGAGACCGGCTTCCCGGGTGCCGCGCCGCCCGCGGTCACCGCCGCGTGAAGCCGGGCGTCCGGATCCTTCCCGGTCTGCTGGGCGTGCGCGATGCAGCCGAGGCCCAGCATCACCGAGGCGCGATCGGCCTGGCTGAGCTGCTGGCCGAGGAGCCCGCGGAAGATGGTGCTCGCGTCGGGGTACTTCCCGAGCTTGAGCAGCATCCACGCGAGGGCCTCGCGCGCCTGCACGAAGCGTGGCGCGCCCTGGGCGATCCGCTCCATCGCGCGGATCGACTGCGGCGTCGGCGGCGCCTCGGACTCACGAAGGAACTCGCTCGCGTCGGCCGGGCTCACGATGTTCTGCCGGATCGCGTCGATGAGGGAGCGGACGCGCTCCGCCGAGGGACCGGAGAGGTACCGCAGCATCCCCTCCGCCTCGGCGAGGTCGTTCCGCACGAGCGAGCGGCGCGCGAGGAACACCGCCGGCTCCTCCCAGCTCGGATCGGCGGCCCACGCCTGGCGCGCGCAGGAGATCGCCTCGTCGTCGCGCCGCTGGGCCACGAGGCCGCGCGCCTCGGAGAGCCACGTCTGGCCGAGACCCCAGCGGTCCTTCAGCTGCTGGAACCCGCTGCGGGCCGCGGCGAGGCAGGCTTCCGCCCGCCGGTGATCGCGGTCGTGGGTGAGCACGTCCGCCGCGACCCACTGGCTCACGGAGACCGCCTCGACGTCGAGCTGCTTCGCGAGCAGGAGCGCCTGGGTGAGGTGCGTCCGTGCCGCCGGGGAATCCCCGCTCTTCAGCGCGGCGCGGCCGCTCCAGGTGAGCGCGAGCCAGCGGAACGAGAGGTTCCGCTGCGAGGCGCCCGTGAGCGCCTCGAGCGTGCGCGCGCCGCCGAAGCCGTCGCCCGCGAGGACGCTCCCGATCCCCTGGAGGAGGAGCTGCATCGCCCGGTCGATCTCCGACGCGGCGACGGGCTCCGCGCCGGGGCGGCCCGCCGCGGGCCCGACCTCGTCGAGCTCGCGACGCCGCGTGGCGGCGTCGGTGAGCAGGCCGCGGACGAGCGAGCGCCGCAGGGCGGCCCACGGATCGCGCGCGTCGCCTCCGGTCGCCGCCTCGCGTGGATCGGTTGCCGGTCGGGGGGCGGCGGGCGCCGCGCTCGGCGGAGGCTCGACGTCGCGCGCGGACGGCGCGTCGGGAGGGACGCGTCCGTCCGACGCCGCGCTCGACACCCAGCCGTGCAGGACCTTCTCGACCTGGGCAGTCCCCTTCGAAGGATCGACCGCCACGAGCAGGAGATCCTCGGCCCGGATCGCGGCGACGAAGGACCGCGTCGCACCCTTCACGAGCAACATCTCGAGGCGTGCGAGGCCGAGAGCCTTGCCCGCGGCCGAGAGGTCGCCGACCGCGGCCGCGGTGGCTGCGGCGCTGTGCTCTGCCGTCTCGGGGTGCGTCGCGCCCTTGAGCTTGCCGCTCACGTCGGCGGTCAACGCCCCGGAGATCTCGGACAGTCCGTCCAAGAGCGGTGGGAGGTTCATCGGTTCACGCGCTCGCGCGCGTCTTTTGCGCCCATGAGGCCGCTTTTTTTGCGTGCGACATGCCGCACCGGGGGGCTCCTCATTTCGCGAGGATAGCACGGACGAACCCCGGGGCAGGCCACACCCGGGGTCGCCACGATGCGTCGATCTGACCCGGTGCGGGGTCAGTTACGCGGTTGTCGCGTGGACTTGGACTTGGACTTGGACTTCGACTTCGACCTCGACCTCGACCGGTCCAAGACCAAGTCTAAGTCCAAGACCAGGAACGGTTCGGTGTCAGCTCGACGGATGCCGGGGCACGATCACATCGCCCGATACAGCTTCACCGCGAACCAGGCGCGGTCGTCGCTCCAGGCTGCCTCGGGGCGCCAGCCGGCGATGGCGGCGAGCGCGTCGAAGGCGCGCGGCTCCCACTTGTAGGCGCTCTCGGTATGGATAGTCTCCCCCTCCACGAACGCGAACGTCCGGCCGGCGACCGACGCGACCTGCGCCTCGCGCGCCTCGAGGTGCATCTCGATCCGGGAGAGGCGCGCGTCCCACAGCGCGCGATGGCGGAAGGCGGACAGCCGGAAGTCGCCGCCGAGCTCGCGGTTGACGCGGGCGAGCAGGTTCAGGTCGAAGGCCGCGGTGACCCCGCGCGCGTCGTCGTAGGCCGCGACGAGCGTCGCTTCCTCCTTGGGCGCGTCCACGCCGACGAGCAGCATCCCGTCGCGCCCGGCGTCGAGCGCCATCCGGCGCAGGAGCGCGACCGCCTCCGGCGGATCGAAGTTGCCGATGGTCGACCCCGGGAAGAACGCCAGCCGCCGCGCGCAGCGGATGTCCGCGAGCGGGAGCGCCACCGGGGCCGTGAAGTCGGCGACCACCGGCCGGACCGGCAGGCGCGGAAAGCGCGCCCCCAACGCCTCGGCGGCGGCGAGGAGCGTCTCGCGAGAGATGTCCACCGGGACGTACGCGGCCGGCCGCCGGAGCGCGCCGAGGAGGAGCGTCGTCTTGCGCGCGCTGCCCGCGCCGTACTCGAAGACGAGGGCCTCGGGGCCGACCGCCGCGGCGATCTCGTCGGCGTGCCGCTCGAGGAGCGAGGCCTCGATGCGCGGAGGGTAGTACTCGGGCTGCTCGCAGATGAGCTCGTACAGCGCCGACCCGCGCACGTCGTACAGCCACTTGGGCGGTGTCGCCTTGCGGGGTCGCGAGAGCCCGTGCACGACGTCCTGGGCGAAACTGGCCGCCTCTTCGCGGTCCGCCACCTCGAGTTGCGTCAGCTGCTCGATCCCGATCACGCGTCCCTCGCGAGGCGGACGCCGCTGAACTGCCAGCGCGCCTCCGGCTGGAAGAAGTTCCGGTAGCTCGTCCGGACGTGGCCGCGCGGCGTCGCACACGAGCCGCCGCGGAGCACGAGCTGGTTCACCATGAACTTGCCGTTGTACTCGGCGAGCGCGCCGGGGAACGGCCGGAATCCCGGGTACGGCGCGTACGCGCTCTGGGTCCACTCCCACACGTCTCCGAGGAGCTGCACGAGCCCCTCCCCGGCCCGGGCCGGCGCCGGATGCAGCCGCCCCGAGTCGGCGAAGGTGCCGTCCTCGCGCGCGCCCTCCGCGGCGGTCTCCCACTCCGCCTCGCTCGGCAGCCGCGCGCCGGCCCATCGCGCGTACGCGTCCGCCTCGTAGTACGACACGTGCGCGACGGGCTCCGTCTCGTCGAGCGGCCTCATTCCACCAAACGTGAATTGCCACCAGCGTCCGCCGTCGAGGGTCCAGTAGAGCGGGGCGCACCATCCGCTCCGCTGGACCGCGGCCCATCCGTCGGAGAGCCAGTGCTGGGGGCGCCGGTACCCGCCCGCCTCGATGAAGGCGAGCCATTCGCCGCAGGTGACGGGGCGCGAAGCGAGCGCGTGCGGCGCGACGAGCACCCGGTGCCGCGGGCGCTCGTTGTCGAAGGCGAAGCCCGGCCCGGCCGCGCCGATCTCGCGCAGCCCCCCGTCGCGCGCGATCCAGGCGAGCCGCGGCGCCGGACCGCTGCCCACGGGCGGCGGTCCGGCGAGCACCGCCGGGCGGAGGGGCTGAACGGAGAAGGCATGCTTCACGTCGGTGACGAGGAGCTCCTGGTGCTGCTCCTCATGGGCGATCCCGAGCGCGACGACATCGAGGAGCTCGTCCGCGGGGGCGCCGGCGAGGAGCGCGCCCATCCGCTCGTCCACGAGCGTCCGCCAGCGGAGGACCGACTCGAGCGACGGTCGCGAGAGGAGCCCGCGCTCCGGCCGGGGCTGCCGCGGTCCCGCGGCCTCGTAATACGAGTTGAACAGGTACGCCCAGGCGGGGTCGTGCGGCGGGACCGCCGGCTCCGCGCGAGCGAGGACGAACGTCTCGAAGAACCAGGTGGTGTGGGCGAGGTGCCACTTCGCCGGGCTCGCGTCGGGCATCGACTGCACCTGCGCGTCCTCCGCCGAGAGCGGAGCCGCGAGCGCGACGGTGCCCCGGCGCACCGCCGCGTACCGCTCCCGCAGAATCGCGGCCCGCCGCCCGGGGCTCCCGTCGCTCAACGCCACGCTCGCTTGCCTGCCGGGCGGTCGTCGCCGCGGCGCCGGTGCAAACGTCGCCACGGGTACGACAGCGGGCAACGCGGGAAGGGCGGAAGACGCCCCGCGGGAAACCTCGGTGCGCCCCCCACAGGGCGGCGGGGGCCGTGGAGTTTCCCTCCGTCCGGCGCCGCCGCCGCGTTACGCTCGCCGGGTGCACGATCCCAACGCCGAGATCTCGAGTCGCCTCACGGCCCGCCGCGGCTCGGTCCTCCGCCTCGACCGGCGGGACGCGGCGATCGCCTGGGGACGCCTCGCCGCGTTCGGCGCGGCGCTCGCGGTCGGCTGGCTCGCCTACGGCGCGCATCGGCTGTCCGCCGCGTGGCTCGCGGTGCCGCTCGCCGCCTTCGTCGCGCTGGCCGTGCTGCACGATCGGATCCTCTCCACGCGCTCGCGCATGCGCCGTGCGATCGCGTTCCACGAGCGGGCGCTCGAGCGGCTCGAGGGGCGCTTCGCCGGCGCCGGCACCCCGGGCGACGCGTTCGCGGACCCGGCCCATCCGTACGCGCTCGACCTCGACCTGTTCGGCCGCGGCTCGCTCTTCGAGCTGCTCTGCGCCGCGCGAACCCGTCCGGGCGAGGAGCGCCTCGCCGCGTGGCTCCTCGCGCCGGCGGAGCCCGACGCGCTGCGCGCACGGCAGCGCGCGGTCGCCGCGCTCGCGCCGCGGCTCGATCTGCGCGAGGAGCTGGCGGTCCTCGGCGACGACGTCCGCGCGTCGGTGGACGCGCGCGCCCTCGCCGCGTGGGGCGAGGCGCGCGCGCTCGTCGAGGGATGGCTTCTCCCCGCCTCGCTCGCGCTGGCGGGCGCGGCGTCCGCCGCCGCGATCGCGTGGGGCGCGGGGCTCGGCCCGCTCGCGCTCGCGACGGTCCTCCTCGCCGAGTGGGGCTTCACGCGGTCCGCGCGCGAGCCGGTGGCGCGCGTCCTCGCCGGCGTCGAGCGTCCCGCGGCCGAGCTTCGCGTCGTGTCCCTGCTGCTCGCCCGGCTCGAGCGCGAGCCGTTCGAGGACGCGCGGCTCAGCGCCCTTCAGGCGACCCTGCTCGGCCCCGGCGAGCGGGCCTCGGCCCGGATCGCGACGCTCGAGCGGACCGTCGCGCGCACCGAGTGGGCGAGGAACCAGCTCTTCGCCCCGATCGCGTTCGCGCTCGCCTGGACGCCCCTCCACGCCGCGCTCGTCGAGCGGTGGCGCCGCGCGAGCGGCGGTCGGATCCGGGCGTGGCTCGACGCGGCAGCGGAGCTCGAGGCCCTCTCGTCGCTCGGCGGCTACGCCTTCGAGCACCCGGGGGATCCGTTCCCGGAGATCCTCGACCCGGGCCCGGAGCGGCGCGCGCTCCTCGACGGCGACGCGCTCCGCCACCCGCTCCTCGCCGGCGCGGTCGCGAACGACGTCCGACTCGGAGACGGCTCGCCGCGTGTCCTGCTCGTGTCGGGCTCGAACATGTCGGGCAAGTCCACTTACCTCCGTACCGTGGGCGTGAACGTGGTGCTCGCCCTCGCGGGCGCGCCGGTGCGCGCGACCCGGCTCCGGCTCACGGCGGTGCGCGCCGGCGCGACGCTGCGGATCCAGGACTCCCTCCAGGCGGGCCGCTCCCGCTTCTACGCGGAGATCACGCGCCTGAAGGAGCTGTCCGACCTCGCGGAGGGAGGCGCCCCGTTGCTCTTCCTGCTCGACGAGATCCTCCACGGCACGAACTCGCACGACCGGCGCATCGGGGCGGAGGCGGTCGTGCGCGGGCTCGTGTCGAAGGGCGCGATCGGGATCGTGACGACCCACGACCTCGCGCTGACGGAGCTGGCCGGCGGCGACGGCTCCTCCCTGGCCAACGCCCATTTCGAGGACCAGGTGCGGGACGGCGAGATCGCCTTCGACTACCGGCTCCAGCCGGGGGTGGTCTCGCACTCGAACGCGCTCGCGCTCATGCGCGCGGTGGGGCTCAGGCTCTGATCACTCGACGGTGAGGATCTCCGCGCCGGCGGGGATGACGGCGAGGGTGTGCTCGAACTGCGCGGAACGCTTCCCGTCCGCCGTGACGGCGGTCCAGCCGTCATTCCAGAGCGCGTCCTGCCAGCTCCCCTCGGTGATCATGGGCTCGATGGTGAAGGTCATCCCTGGCTCCATGAGCCGCTTCACCGAGGGGTCGTAGTGGTGGGGGATCTGGAGCGAGGTGTGGAACGACTCGCCGATGCCGTGCCCGCAGTAGGCGCGGACGACGCCGTACCCGTGGCGCGAGGCATGCGCCTCGACCGCCTTCCCGATGTCCGAGATGGGCCGACCGGGGCGGACCGCCGCGATCCCCTTCGCGAGGCACTCGCGCGCGACCTGCACGAGCCGGCGCCCCTCGGCATCCACCTCGCCGACGAGGAACGTGGCGGAGCAGTCGCCGTGCATGCCGTCGAGGTAGACGGTCACGTCGAGGTTCACGATGTCGCCATCCTCGAGCGGCCGGCTGTCGGGGATGCCGTGGCAGATCACCTCGTTCACCGAGGTGCAGAGCGACTTCGGGTAGCCGCGGTAGTTGAGGGGGCTCGGGTACCCACCGAGCCGGATCGTCTCTTCGTGGGCGATCTCGTCCAGCGCGTCCGTCGTGATACCCACCCGGACCGCGTCGCCCGCGACCCGCAGCACCCGCGCGGCGGCCCGGCAGGCCCTCCGGAGCCGCTCGAGCTCCTCCGGAGTCTTCACGTCCTTCCCGTGCGCGCGCGGGCGGCCCGTCGCGGCGTAGTCGGGGCGCGGCACGTGGGCGGGTACCGCGCGGCGCGGCGTCACCTTCCCGGGCGCGAGCAGGCGCCGGAGCGGACGCGGTGGCGGGCCGCCTCCGCCGCGCGTGTCGGCGTCGAGGTGGCACTTCTTGTACTTCTGACCGCTGCCGCACCAGCACGGATCGTTCCGCCCGGGGCGCGCTTCCGTCCTGGTCTCGAGATCGGCCACCGGCGGGATCTAAGGGAAACGGCGCAGGCGGGCAATGCCTCATCCCGTGCCCGCGCCCGCGCCCGCGCCCGAGCCCGGCTCCTTCGGGCATGGGCACGGGCTCGGGCTCGTTCACGGGATCACCGCAACCGAGCGGCGTTCAGGCCGCGCGGCGGAGCGGCGACTGCGCCGCCTCGCGCTGTCGATCCGCGCGCCGGAGCGCGGCGTCGCGGACGATGGCCCGCACGATGAAGGCGAGCAGCGCGAGCGCGCCGCCGTCGAAGACGAGGTCGGGGACGACGCGCGCCCAGGTCGCCGCGTGGATGAACGCGCTGCCGGTGACCGCCGGGCTGCGCGCCCACCACAGCCCGTGCCGGACCCCCTCGACGAGCTGGTAGATGCCCGCCGGGAGGAGCGAGAGCACGATCATCCCCGCGAGCCCGGCGTTCAGCCCCCAGAACGCGATCGCGAGGAGCCGGTCGCTCCACGCCTCCCGCCGCACGATGTTCCGCATCGAGAAGAGCATGAGCGCGATGGCGAGGAAGCCGTACACGCCGAACAGCGCGCCGTGCGAGTGGATGGGCGTCGTGTTCAGCCCCTGCGCGTAGTAGAGGACGATGGGCGGGTTGATGAGGAACCCGAGCACCCCCGCGCCCACCGCGTTCCAGAACGCCACCGCCACGAAGAACCTCAACGGCCAGCGCCACGGGGCGACGTTCCCGCCCGAGCGAACGAGCCGGAGCGTCTCGAACACCTCGAAGCCGAGGAGCGTGAGCGGGACGATCTCGAGTGCCGAGAAGGTCGCGCCGAGCGCGGTGATGAAGAGCGGAGTGCCCGTGAAGTAGAGGTGGTGGAAGGTGCCGATGATGCCTGCTCCCAGGTAGAGCAGGATCGAGAAGTAGGTAGCCCGCTGCGCGGACCGCTCCCCCACCGCGCCGATGCGCGACAGGATGAACGCGAGCGCGACCGTCGCGAACACCTCGAAGAAGTTCTCGACCCACAGGTGGACCACCCACCAGCGCCAGTAGTCAGCCACCGCGATGTGCGTGCCCGGCGTGTAGAGGAGCCCGACCGAGTAGAACAGCGGGATGGAGACCGAGGCGTAGAGGAGCAGGTGGGTGAGGCCACCCCGGTCCTTCTCGGCGGCGAGCGCCGGCTTCACCGCGCGATGGACGAGGACGAGCCAGAGGATCATCCCGGCGATGAGCCCGACCTGCCAGACGCGGCCGAGCTCGATGTACTCGTAGCCCTGATGGCCGACGAGCCAGCCGTTCGGCCCGGAGAGCTTCCCCCGGACGCCGAGGTAGGTGCCGGCGAGCGCGCCCACGACGACGACGACCAGCGCGCCGAGGAGGACGAGCACGAGCGTCCGCTGCCCCTTCGGCTCGTGGCCGCCGGAGACCATCGGCCCGATGAAGAGCCCCGTCGCGAGCCAGCAGGTCGCGATCCAGAAGACCGCGAGCTGCAGGTGCCAGCCGCGCGTGGCGGCGTACGGCAGGATCGCGCCGGTGTCGATGCCGAACAGCCGGTTCCCCTCCACAGCGTAGTGGCCGGTGACGGAGCCGAGGATCGCCTGGAGGATGAAGAGCAGGATGGCGACCGCGAAGAACGGCAGCGCCGCCCGCTGGCTGGGGGTCGGCCGCGGCTCGGCGAGCGGCGCGATCCGGACCGGCTCCTCGGGATCCTTCGCCCTCATCCGCAGGTACGCGAAGATCGCGACGGCCGTCCCGAGGATGAGCAGCACGGCCGAGACGATGGACCAGAGGAGCGCCGAGGGCAGCGGCACGTTCCCGACGAGCGGGTCGTGCGGGAAGTTGGCGGTGTAGCTGAAGGTCTCGCCGGGCCGGTTCGTGCCGGCCGCCCACGCGGTCCAGAAGAAGAACGCCGTCATCGCGCGCGCGGCGGCGGGATCGGCGACGAAGCCGCGCGGGATCGACATCGGGTCCGACCCGTCCGCGAAGAGCCGGGTGTAGTACGCGACGAGCGCGGGGAACGCCGCCGCCTGCCCGGGCGAGAGCGTGAGCGTGGCGCTCGCGGGATCGTAGCGGTTCGCGCGGAGCTCCGCCCGGACCTCGGCCTCGACGCGGCCGCGCTCGCCGGGCGGGAGCCTCTCGAGGTCCGACTGCCCGAAGCGCGCGGCGGCGCCGGCGGGAAGACCGCGCGCGACTCCGGCGGCGGCGAGGCCGGTGCGGTGCAGGACGTCCGCGGACCAGTCCGGAGCGAGGTACGCGCCGTGACCCCAGATCGACCCGGTCTGCTGTCCGCCGCGCGAGAGGTACTGGCGCTGCCCGAGGCGGATGTCGTCCCCGGTGAGAACCACTTCGCCGGATGGGGCGACGACGCGCTCCGGGATCGGCGGCTTGTGCTTCGAGATCTGCGCGCCTCCGAAGAGGAGGACGGTGAAGCAGGCGACGATGACGAACAGAAGGATGGCGCGAGCGCGATGACTCATCGAGAAGGATCTCCTTTGACGAATGTGGATCTCCCCCTTCTCCACCGTAGGTGGAGAAGGGGGCTGGGGGAGTGAGGTCAGCAGCAGCCGATCCGGTGCGAAGGACCGGGATCAGGGTGGACGGCCGGAGCGTGGAGCCGGACCAGCTCCTCGGCGAGCGCGTGGAGGCGCTCGTGAGCGCCGGCGCGGGCGTCGTCCTGCTCGTACTTCTCGCAGGCGTCGCCCACCGCCTCCATCGCGTCGGGCGGGAGGTGCTGCTCCGCCATCGGGTAGAGGATCGCGTCCTCCTTGTGGATGTGCGCGCGGAGCAGGGTCGCGAACCCGCTCGCGACCTCCGCGAGCTCCTGCCGATCGGCGTCGCTCCATGCCTGCTGCTGCGCGACGCGATCGCGCAGGATCCGGACGAGCCCGCGGCCCTGCTCGTGCTCGTGCAGCATCACCGCGATCGGGCCGCCGTCGCGCGGGAACCCGTGCTCCACCATCGCCGCGAAGAGGATGAGCTCCTCCTTGCCGTGGTGGCAGGTGTCCGCGAACTCGCGGATGAAGGTCACGAACCGGCCCAGCTCCTCCTTCTCGGTGGTGCCCTTGCGCCGGACCTCCTCAGTGAAGGCGGCGAGCCCGTCGAGCACCCGCTCGATCACCCGGTGCTCGTTCATCAGCATCTCGATGGCGTCCATCTCGATCTCCGTTCCGGCGCGGCCGGTGCTCCCGGTGCCTCCAAGTCACTAGAGCAAGGTCGGGGCCGAAATCGGAACCCACTGAGATCACGGGTGATTATCGAGGCGCGGCATCGGAAGCACCCATCCCTGGTTGAAACCGGCACCGCCATTTCGGTAGACACCTGCGCATGGTTGGCCACGGCCCCCTCCCAGTCCTCGCGCAGGACGACGCCCATCAGCGGATCGTCCAGGAAGCGATCGAGCTCGTCCTCTCCACCGTCGATCTCTCCTCGGTGCTCGACCGCACCGGACAGCTCCTGCGCCGCCACTTCGGCGAGACCCGCGTCGCCATCAACCGGATCTCGCCCGTCGATCCCACGCGCGCGGAGGTGGTGCTCGTCTCCGATCCGCGCCAGCCGTCGCCCGACGTCGGCACCTCGTTTCCCCTCGCGGGCTCGGCCGCGGGAAGGGCCCTCGCCGAGCGAACGCCCTGCGTGCTCGATCCGCTAAAGCCGCGCGAGCCGCGCTTCCGCGAGGAGCCGCTCCTCGCCGCCTACGGCTACGGATCGCTCGTCTCGTTCCCGCTCGTCTTCGAGAACGAGGTGCTCGGTACGCTCGACATCGCGCACCCGCCGCGCGAGGGGCTCCTCGCGTGCTGCTTCGAGGTCGCGCGCCAGGTCGCGCACCTCGTCGCGATCGCGCTGCACAACAGCCTCATGGTCGAGGAGGTCCAGCGGCTGAACCGGCTCCTCGGCAAGGAGAACGCCCTCCTGAAGGAGGAGATCCGGCAGATCAAGCGCGAGTCGCGCTACGTCGCGGAGAGCCCCCCGATGCACGAGGTGGTCGAACGCGTCCGGCTCGCCGCCCCCTCCACGACGACCGTCCTCATCCGCGGCGAGACCGGCACCGGCAAGGAGGGGCTCGCGCGGATGGTCCACGAGTTCAGCCCGCGCTTCAACGCGCCGTTCGTGCCGGTGAACCTCGGCGCGATCCCCGAGGGGCTCATCGAGAGCGAGCTCTTCGGCCACGAGAAGGGGGCGTTCACCGGCGCGAGCCGGCGCCGACCGGGCCGCTTCGAGCAGGCGGACGGCGGGACCATCTTCCTCGACGAGGTGGGCGACGCGCCGCCGTCGGTCCAGGTGCGGCTTCTCCGGGTCCTGCAGGAGCGGGTGGTGGAGCGCGTGGGCGGCGCCGAGCCGGTGCGGGTCGACGTGCGGGTCGTGGCCGCGACGAACCGGAACCTGGAGGAGATGGTCGCGCGCGGGACGTTCCGGGCGGACCTCTACTACCGCCTCGCGGTGTTCCCGGTGGAGCTGCCGCCGCTGCGCGAGCGGCGCGAGGACATCCGTCCGCTCGCGACCTACTTCATCGCCCGTCACGCGGCCGCGATGCACCGCCGGCCGCCGCGCGTCTCGGAGGACGTGTGGCGCGCGCTCGAGGCCCACGACTGGCCCGGGAACGTGCGCGAGCTCGACAACTTCCTAGAGCGCACGCTCATCCTCTCCCCCGGCGCGGAGCTCGCGCAGACGGACCTCCCGGTCCGCGGCTCGGCCCCGCCGGAGGCGGAGCCGGCGACCGAGGCGGCTCCGGGACGCTTCGACGACGAGGTGCGCGCGCTCATCGAGCGGGCCCTCTCGCACGCGGGAGGGCGCGTCTACGGTCCGAACGGCGCCGCGTCGCTCCTCGGGCTCCGCCCGACGACGCTCCAGGGCAAGATGAAGAAGTACAGCATCGAGCCCGCCCCGGCGCGGCCGAAGACCGGCTAATCAGAGTGATCAACCGTCGCGACAGCCGCCTCGACCACCGCCTGGTCTGCTTCACCGAAGAGAAGGAGACCTGAACGAACGGGCGTCTGGGGCGGGCGTGCTCCCTCACGAAGACCGCGACCCGCGGTCCCCGACAGCCTCGACGAGCTTCGCGAGCGACGAGCGCCACCCCTTTTCGTTGTCCGCGGTCGAGAGCCCGGGCGGCAGCCCGTCGTGCACGGCGACGATCTCCCTCCCGCCGTCCGCGTCCGACAACGCGATCGTGATCGTCATCTCGCCGCGCAGCGCGGGATCTGCCATCTCGAACTCGACCACCTCGACGACCTTCTCGTCCGTGACGAGCTTCACGAACCGGCCGTGGAAGGTGTCGGTGTGCGCAGTCGTCTTGCCGCTCGCCGCGTCGTAGGTGAGCGAGATCCGCGCCGCGGGTCTGAGCGCGTGATTCATACACCCAGGGTGACGGAGTAGTTCCCTTTTTACCTTTGATCGGAGCGCACTTACAGGAACCCCATCCGTTCGGGCCAGTCGTCTTCATTGACGCTGTGCTGCTGCTCTCGACGGCGTGATTGCGCCTAGGGCTCGAAACCAGCGGCGTCTGACCACTCGGGGCGACAAGGGCGACCCCGGCCCCGCGGGAACACCAGGGCCCTCGGTGCACTACAACAACGTCGTTGGTTGGTACTACGGCGGGGCGCCTTCGACCGCGATCACGAGCACGCAGACGATGTTTTACAAGCAGGTCGCCTTCGACGACCCGCCAGACCACCGAGTCCTCGTGAGTGCGTCATTCATCGTCACTCCTGCGGACAGCATCGAAGGAACCCCGTGCTCCAGCTTCCCCACAGGCACGTGCAGGTACGTGACGGGAGATATCTGGCTGTGCGCCAAGCAGCTCGCGAGCGAGGGCCAGACCTACGTCTACCACTCTCTCGGCTGGAACTACGTCTCGCCGGATGGCACCGTGCATGAACCCGTCTTCAAGCGTTTTGGGCCATTCTAGGCCGAGTGGAGATCGTCGTACGCGGGCACGTTCTATCCGATGTCGCTCGAAGCATCGGCAGGTCCGACGTCTTCGACAAGAGCACGGATTTCAGGGTGATGAACGTGCACTTCAGCCTGCTTGCCCGGTGATCCCGGGGCAGCGGCCAAGAATGACGAACGAACCGCCACCGGGGCGGTTCGCGCGCGGCGGCGCGCAACGGGAGCGCGAGCATCGGCTCGACGAAGAGCGTCCCCCTTCTCGCGCGTGACGAGCTTGCCGTCGTTCAGCAACCGCCGAGTCGAGGCGGAGACGTTCGCGCGGCGTGCGGCGGGGACGCGGCGACTCGGGCTAGCCCGGACCATTCACGGAATGGTCCGGGCCAGGGGGGATCGGCCCCGACCTCCACCCACATCTCACGGCGCGCCCCAGCGTCCCTCGTCCACGGTACACTGCAGGCCTCTCTCTCCTTCGGAGGCCCCGCATGCGCATCCTCGCGTCGCTCGCCCTCGCTGTCGCCCTCACGGGCTGCGTCTCCACGGACAGGTTCAAGAAGAAGGAGGCAGAGGCGAGCAAGTTCCGCCAGGACTGGGAGGACGAGGTCGCGAAGCGCGCCGTCCAGCAGGAGAAGATCGCGTCGATGCAGCAGCAGCTCGACGCGCTCGCCTCCGACGTGAACGCGCTCAGGGACAAGATCCGCTCTGACGAGGGGATGCTCTCGCAGAAGGAGGCGGAGCTGCGCGCCGCCCGCGACCGGCTCCTCGAGGTGCAGGCGCTCGTGGACGAGCTGTCGAAGTCGAAGCGCAAGCTCGAGGCCGCGAAGGCGGAGCTCGAGAAGAAGACCGGCGAGTACGAGCAGCTCGCCCTCGCGCTGCGCGGCGAGATCGAGGCCGGGCGCGTCGAGCTGACGGAGCTGCGCGGGCGCACGACCTTGAAGATGAAGGACAAGATCCTGTTCGCCTCTGGCTCGGCGACCATCGGCGCGGACGGGCGCGAGGCGCTGAAGAAGGTGGCGGAGGCCCTGCGTGGCCTGAAGGGGAAGGCGATCCGAGTCGAGGGACACACCGACAACGTGCCGACCGGCGCGGGCGGCGCGTTCGCGTCGAACTGGGAGCTGTCCGCGGCGCGGGCGCTCGCCGTCGTGCGCTTCCTCCAGGAGGCGGGCATCGACCCGACCCGGCTCTCCGGCGCGGGGTTCGGCGAGTTCCAGCCGATCCAGTCGAACGAGACGCCGGAGGGGCGGAGCCTCAACCGGCGCATCGACATCACGCTCGTGCCGCTCGAGGGCGCCATCGCGCCCGCGCCGGCGGCTGCCGTCCCCGCGAAGACGTGATCCGGCCATCCGGGCGGGTCCCGAGAACGAGCCCGCGCCCGAGCCCGCGCCCGAAGGTAGCCGGGCTCGGGCTCGGGCTCGTTTACGGGCTCGGGCCTCGATGCAGTCGCGGCGCTGCGGCCTACCGCGCGCCGTGCCCGAACTGGATGCGGAAGATCTCGGCGAGCACGCCTCCCGCGGTGTGCGCGGCGCCGACGCCCGCGCCCTGGACGACGAGCGGCCGCTCCGCGTGGCGCGCCGTGGTGAAGGCGGCGATCGCCTCGACCCCGACGAGCCGCGCCGCAGGATGGGCCGCCCCCACCGAGCGAGGGCCGACCGAGACGTCGAGCTTCCCCTCGGGGCCGACCGCGATGCGCGCGAGGTAGCGCAGCGACGTCCCGCCCGACGCGAGGCGCCGCACCTCCGCCGCCAACGTGACGTCGGCGCGCCGCAGCGCGGCGATGAGGTCGTCCGGGGTGCCCGGCGCGAGGAGCTCCCTCGAGACGAACGGCTCGATGCGCACGTCCTCCAGCGCCACCTGCCCGCCCAGCTCGCGCGCGAGGATGAGCGCCTTGCGCGCGGTGTCGAGGCCGGACAGGTCGTCGCGCGGGTCCGCCTCGCAGTAGCCGAGCCCCATCGCCCAGCGGGTGGCGAGCGAGAGCGGCACCCCGCGGGCGAGCTCGGTGCAGAGGTAGCCGAGCGTCCCCGAGAGCGATCCCTCGACGAGCCGCACGCGATCGCCCGAGCGAACGAGCCGGCGCAGCGTCCCGATCACCGGCAGGCTCGCCCCCACCGCCGTGTCGTAGTGGTGGTGGACGTGGTGCTGGCGCCGGGCGAGCCTGAGCTGCTCGATGCGCCTCGGCGAGATCGCGAGGGGACGCTTGTTCGAGGCGACGACGTGGATGCCGCGCCGGAACGCCTGCTCGTAGACGTCCTCCATCCCGTCCGCCGCGGTGAGGTCGACGAGCACCGGCCGAGGGAGTCGGGCGAGCCGATCGAGCACGAGCGGCGCGCTCGCGGCGTCGAACGGACCGGTCTCGGGCGCGCCGGCGAGCACCTCGCGCCAGCGGGCGAGGTCGACCCCGTCCTCGTCGAAGGCGGTCCCGCGGCGATCGGCGAGCCCGACGACGCGGAGCACGGTGTCGTAGTCGCGCTCGAGCTCGGTCCGCTGCGCGCGGATCTGCTCGAGGAGCTCGGCGCCGACCTTCCCCTTCCCGAGCACGAGCAGCGAGATCCCCTGCTCCGCGTAGACCCGGTCGATGGCCGCCTCGCCCTCCCCGGCCCGCGCGCCCTCGCCCGCGCCGCGCCCGCGGCTCGGCCGCGCCCGCCCGCGGAAGTCCATCACCATCTCGTTCAGCCGGTCGACGTCGATGAGGAACGCGTCGTGGCCGTGGGGAGAGTCCATCACCGCGAGCCGCGCGCTGGGCACGAGCGACGCGACCTCGCGCTGCTCCCAGGGCCAGTAGAGGACGTCGGAGTCGATGGAGACGACCAGCATCGGCTGGCGGATCGAGCGAAGCACGTCCTCGAAGTCGCCCCGCCCGCGGGACACGTCGTGCGTGTCCATCGCCCTCGTCAGCGTGACGTACGTCGCGGGGTCGAAGCGGTCGACGAGCTGCTGCCCCTGGTAGCGCAGGTAGCTCTCGATCGCGAACAGGTCCTCCGTCTGCGGGCGGCGCGCGAAGCGCATCTCGAAGGAGGGCTGGCTGCGGTACGAGAGCATCGCCATCATGCGCGCCGCCGCGAGCCCGCCGGCGGGGGGATCGGCGAGATCGTAGCGGCCGTCCTTCCAGCGCGGGTCGGCGTAGATCGCCTGCCGCTGCGCCTCGGAGAGGCCGATGCACCATGCCGAGTGGCGGGCCGTCGAGGCGACGAAGGCCGTGGACTCCACCATCTCCGGGTGGAGGAGCGCCCACTCGAGGACCTGCATCCCGCCGAGCGATCCGCCGATCACCATCCGCACCCGCGTGACGCCGAGGGCCTTCGCGAGCGCGTGCTGCACGCGGACCATGTCGCGGACGGTGATGGCGGGGAAGGCGCCGAGCCACGGCCGTCCCGTCGCCGGGTCCGGCTCGACGGGGCCGGTGGTGCCGTAGCAGCTCCCGAGGATGTTCGAGCACAGGACGAAGTCGCGCTCGGGGTCGAGCGCGCGCCCGGGACCGAAGAGCCGCGTCCACCACAGGTCGGCGTCCGCCGAGCCGGTCAGCGCGTGGCAGACGACGACGGCGTTCGCGCCGTCGGCGTCGAGCTTGCCCCAGGAGCGGTAGGCGACGCGCAGGCCGGGGAGCCGGCCCCCGAGCTCCAGCGCGAGCTCGCCGGGCAGATCGAGGAACCGGGTCTCGGGCGAGATGAACGCCGCGCGTCCGGCTCCGGGCGCGGGACGAGCCGCGGTCGCGTCGCTCGCCCCCGGGGGCATCCCAGATAACGTTGCGGGTTCGCCGCGGTTATCCGACCTCGTCCCCATGGAGCGCGGAAGGTATCGGCGGGGGCGGCCTGGGTCAAGGCGCGCCGTGCGCCGCGCCGCCGGGCCGCGGAGCACGTTCCCGCTCCGCCGCGGCGGGGATCTCGACGGTGACGAGGGCGCCGCCGCGATGCCCGGTCGCCACCCGGATCGACCCGCCGTGCGCCTCGACGATCTGGCGCGCGATGTGGAGCCCGAGCCCGAGGCCCGCCCCGCGCTGCTCCCGGTCCACCTTCTCGTACGGCTCGAACACGCGCTCGCGCGCGCTCTCCGGGATGCCCGGCCCCTCGTCCTCGACCGAGAGGATCGCCCGGTCCGCCTCGCGCCGCGCCTGCACGAGGACGCGCGTCCCCGGCGCGTGCTGGGCCGCGTTCCCGAGCAGGTTCGCGAGGACCTGATCGACGCGCCCCGCGTCGCACTCGAGCTCGAGCCGCTCGGGCAGCTCCAGCTCGAGCGCGTTCCCCGTCCGCGCGAGGACCTCGCGGAGCCGGTCGGCCGCGCTGCGCGCCAGCTCGGCGAGGTCCACCCGGCCGGTGTGGAGCGTGAGCCGCCCCGACCGGATCCGGGCGAGATCGAGCAGCTCGGCGACGAGCGCCTCGACGCGCGCGAGCTGGCGGAGCGCAGCGGCGACCCAGGGCGGCGGGGGCGCGCCCCCGTTCTGCTCGAAGCGCCGCGCCGCGTTCTGGAGCTGGAGCTTCAGCACGGTGAGCGGCGTCTTCAGCTCGTGCGAGGCGATGGAGAGGAACTCGTCGCGGGTGGAGACCGAGCGCGCGAGCTGGGCATTCGCACGCACGAGGTCGCCGGCGGTGCGCGTCATCGCGCGCGCCAGGACGCCGAGCTCGTCCTTCCGGTGGCCGCCGGGCACCGGGATGGCCAGGCGCTCGGTGGCGATGCGCCGCGCGGCCGCGGTCATCGCCTGGACCGGCCGGACGAGGAAGCGGTTCACGAAGAGCGAGAAGGCGAGCACGACGAGGGCGCTCGCGCCGAGCACTCCGACGAGCAGCTCCACGGAGCGCGCGCCGATCCGCTCGACCTCCTCCAGCGCGCTCTCGAGCCGGCGCAGGTTGAACACGGACAGGTCCGCCACGAGGGCGCTCGTCCGGCCCGTGACGAGGTCCCAGCGCGCATAGGCGAGCGCCAACGCATCCGGGTCGGCGGCATCCAATGCGGCGACCAGCCCGCGCCGCTCGCGCGCGCGCAGCACCTGCGCCGCGACGACCTCGTGCCAGAGCGCCCGGCCGCGGGGCGGCAACTCGAGCTGCCCGAGCTCGTCCGTGATCGCGCTCATCTCCGCCGCCCGGCTCTCGGCGGCAGCGATCCCCTCGACGCGCTCCGGGGCGGTGCGGAAGCGGAGCGCGAGCACCTCCTGCTCCTGCTTCGCGGTGAGGTGCGCGAGGCGATGGGCGAGCGCGTTCGCGCGCCGGACCTCCTGGATGCGCCGCTCCACGTCGCGCGTGGCGGAGCGGGAGGTCGCCGCGACGAGCGCGAGCGCGGAGACGGCCAGTCCCGCGATGACGAAGAGCGGCAGGAGGAACACCTTCCGCATCCCCTCACCTCGCCTTCTTCGACCGTGAGGGCGACACGAACGTGACCGCCTCCGGGTCCACCTCGGCGAGCACGTCGGGGTGGAGCACCGTCGCGACGTCGAGCGGCGGCCCGGTGATCCGGCCGCGGCCGCGGAACCACGCCGACTCGCGCTCGAGCACGTCCGCGAGCTCGTGGGTGATCCCGAGCGCGGGCGCGATCCGCCCCCAGTCCTCGCGCAGCTCGGCCTCGCCGATCTCGCCGAATTCCCCGCGGAGCGCCTGGAACGCCTCCTCGGGATGCTCCCGGACGAGCCGCTCGGCGTCCGCGAGCGCCGCGACGAACCTCACGAAGGCAGCGCGCCGCCCACGGCGCGCCGCGTCCCGCGTGGCGAGCACGGAGATCTCCGTGTAGACGACCGATCGGATCTCGACGGCCCGGCCCGGCCCGAGCATCCGCACGGCGCGCTCCGCGTGTGGCGGCCAGATGGCGACCGCGTCGATCTCGCCGTGGACGAGGGCGTCCACCGCAGCCTCGGGTGTCACGTCCTCCACCCGCGCAGCGTCCTCCACGCCCGCATACGCGAGCACCGTGTGGAGCAAGTACTCCCCGTTCGTCCCATGGGAGACCCCGATGCGCTTCCCGGCGAGATCCTCCGCCCGGACGATGCCGCGATCGGCCCGCGCCACGATGCGCGTGGCCCCGGTGGCCGTGTGCAGCGTGGTGAGGACCTCGACGTCGCCGCGCGTGGCGCGGAGCGCGACGGGGGTCGCGTACGCGGTCGCCGCCTCCACCTCGCCGGCGGCGAGCGCGGTGAGCGCGTCACGGCCCGTGCTGAATCGGCGCTGCTCGACGGTGAGCCCGCGTGCGGCGAAGTAGCCCTTCGCGTCGGCGATGAACACGAGCCCGAACGCCGGGAGGCGGGCCATCCCGATGGTGATGCGCTCAGGCTCGCGCCTTGAGCAGGCCGCGAGCAACAGCACGGCGGACGCGGCGCGGAGCCATCCCTCGGCCATCAGGATCCTCCGGAGAAATCCGTGGATGGCCATTGTCCCCCGCTGGCACACGCCGGCACACGCCGCCGAGGGATCCTTGTTGGGGCGGACGGCTGCGCGCTCGCAGCCGTCCCCCGGACGGCGGACGAACGGTCCGCCGCCCGGTGGCCGGCGAACTACCGGCTCGAGCGGCGAACCGCGCGGCCCCGGCGCTTCGGCCGCGCGACGGCGCGCGAGGAAGCCCTGCTGCTACGCCCGGTGCGCCTCGCGGAGCGGGTCGACTTGCGCGACCGGCTCTTGCCGCCCTTGCGACCGATCTCCGAGTAGAACTCCGGCCCGCGGCTGCGCAGCGTCGCGTTGCCGCCCTTGCGCCCCGCGGCGCTGCGACCGCCGCTCCGGCGACCGCCGCGCGCGCCGCCCTTCTTGCTGGTCTTCTTCGCCATGCGTTTGCGTCTCCCGAGCGCAGCCGTGCGCTCGCTATGGTCCGCGCGAACCGTGCTCACGGACGGTCGCACCCGCAAGCGGTCCCGGCCCCGGGCAGGCACGCCGATCCCGAACCGGGCGCACACGAGGTCGGCGATGGGCTCCACCTCCCGCGCATGGAACGCCCGGATCGGTCGCGGGGGCGGCTCGTCGGTGACGATCGCGAAGACGCTCCGGTCCTCCGCGCAGATGAACTCGCGTGACACGCTGCGGCGATGCACCTCGATGCGGGGCACCGGCTCGCCCCGGAAGCCCTCCGCGAGCACGAGGTCCACCCGCGGGAGGAGCCGGGCCAGCGCGCGGAGCCCGCCGGCGGGCGGTCCGAACATCGCCATCCCGCCCGGCCCCTCGATCGCGGCTGCGACCGCGCCGGCGCGCCGGAGCACCTCCGTGTCCTTGCCGGGCCGATCGAACGGATGGCGGTGACGCGTGTGCTTCACCACCGCGACGGCGACCCCTCGGCGAACGAGCGCGGGCACGAGGAAGGCGAGCAGCCGCGTCTTGCCTGCGCCGCTTGGGCCGGAGAAGGCGAGGATCGCTCGGCGCACGCTCTTCCCCCTTCACGTCCGCGGCGGCCGCAAGGCGGCGGCGGGCGGCGCATCGTCTTCGAGGAGCCACGCCGTGAGCTCGGCTCCGGCGGCGAGAGCCCCCGTCCCCGCCGGAACGAGGAGGAGCGCATCCGCGAGCGCCGGGCCGCGCACCTGCGCCGCGTCCCGTCCGACCGGCCGCGCGAGGCCGCCCGGCTCGATCCGCGCCCAGAGCAGCCTGGCGCGACCCGGCCGGCCGTCGGCTGGCTCCGCGAGCCGCACCGGGAATGCGGTCCGCTCGCGCCGGGAGGCGCCGCAGAGCGCGAGCAGCGCGGGGCGCGCGAACACCTCGAACGCGACGAGACAGGCGGAGGGACTGCCGGGCAGCCCGAACACCGGCTTCCCTCCTGCGAGCGCGAAGAGGAACGGCTTCCCGGGCTTCATCGGCACGCCGTGGACGCGCACGTCCGCGCCGAGCCGCGCGAGCGCCGCCGGGACGTGGTCCCGCTCCCCCACCGACACGCCGCCCACGGTGAGTACGGCGTCCGCCGACGCCAGCGCCGAGGAGAGCGCCGCGGCCACTTCCTCCAGCCGATCGCCGACCGCGCGCCGATCCGGCACCGCCCCGATCGCCCCGAGGAGCCCCTCGAGCGCCGCTCCGTTCGAGTCGGGCGTTCTCCCGGAGACGACCTCGTCTCCGGTCGAGACGATCGCGACCCGCGGCTGCCGCCTGACGCTCGCCGACGCGACGCCGACCGCGCCGAGGAGCGCCGCCTGCCGGGCGCCGATCCGCGTCCCGGCCGCCAGGGCGAGCGCACCCTGCGCGACGTCCTCGCCGGCGCGCCGCACGTTCTCCCCGGGCCGGGCCGCCTCGAGGAAGCGGACGCGCTCCCCCGCCCGCCGCGTCGCCTCCTCGCGGACCACCGCGTCGGCGCCCTCGGGGAGCGTCGCGCCGGTGAAGATGCGGGCGGCCTCCCCGCGCGCGAGCGACATCCCCGGAACGTCTCCCGCGTAGATCGTCGTGACGACGCGCAGCTCGCACGGGGCGGCGACCTCGGCGGCCAGGACGGCGTAGCCGTCCATCGCGGAGCAGGTGTGCGGAGGCGACTGGACTCGCGCGAGCGCGTCCGCCGCGAGATAGCGGCCGAGGATCGCCGCGAGCGGCACGTCCTCCGCCTGGACCGGGGCGACGGCGTGGACGACCTCGTCGCGAATGGAGAGGAGCCGTTCCAACCCCGGCATCATGCCATCGCCGCGCTCTCCCGTGGGACCTTCCGCAAACCTTGCGCACCGTCCGTCTTGATCAAGGCCAAAGCGCAACCACTGCACCAGCTCCCTGGTAAACCCCCGCACCTTCGCGGGCCTAGCTCATGCAAACAGACGCCGGTCAAGCCACTTGGCCCCCTGGGAGGACGCGTGCTCTCCAACGCTCCAGTCACGGACTGCAACGCCTGCTCGCTCGGGATGGCTTCCCAGGGACGTTGTCGCCTCACCCCGACGAGCCGCGAATCCGGAGCGACGATCTGCGCCCAGGGCGAGCGCCCGCGGACCGTGTACTTCGTGAAGGAGGGGTTCGTCGCGCTCTCCGCCGTCAGCCCGCGCGGCTCGGAGCTGCTCCTGTCCCTGCGCGGCCCCGCCTCGCTCCTCTGCACCGAAGCGCTCCAGAGCGAGCCGTCGCCCTTCGAGGTGCGCGCCCTCTCGCGCGTGAAGATCTGCGGCATCGGCGGAGATGCCCTCTCGCAATGGGTCGGCCCGGACAAGAGCGCCGCGCGCGTCGTGCTCGATCTGCTCCTCACCGAGTCGCGTCAGCAGCGCGACGAGGTCAACTGGCGGCACGGGGACTGCCTCTCGCGCGTCGCCCGCTTCGCGCTCGCGCATGCGCGGTTCCTCGCCGATCGCCCGAACGCCGTCCGCAAGCAGGTGGTCGCGCGGTTGCTCGGGATGCGCCCAGAGACGCTCTCCCGCTGCCTCACGAAGCTCGAGAAGGACGGCCTCGTGGATGCCTCGCGCGGGGTGCGGGTGCTCGATCAGCGCCGGCTCGCCGCCATCGCGATGGAAGACAACGCGGGCTGATCCTGTTAGAGAAAGCTCAGTCGTTCGAGCAAGAAAGGACTTTCGGAATGGGCGGACTTCGCATGGGTGAGCTGATCGTCATCCTGCTCATCGTCGTGATCCTGTTCGGAGCGAACCGGATCCCGCAGCTCGGCAAGGGTCTCGGCGAGGGGATCCGCAGCTTCAAGAAGGCGTTTTCGGGTGACGAGGAGGAGAAGCCCTCCTCGACCGCGAGCAGCACCTCGAGCGACCCCGGCCGCAAGGCCTGACGGGGTTCCGAGCCGCAGCTCCCCTCACCCTCCCCCGAGCCATGGCCTTCCGGGCGCGGCGCGGCGCGCGCTAGCCCGAGGCCGCTACCCATCCCAGGACGTCGAGCGCGGACAGCACGCCGACGACGGTGCCGTCGCTCGATACGACGGCGACGCGCTCGGTCCGGTGCTCCGCCATGAGCGCTGCCGCGCGGGAGAGCGGCGCCGTCTCGGCGACCGACAGGGCGACGCGGGCCATCGCGTCGCCCACCTTCGCGCCGGGGCGCGCGCGCAGCAGGTCCGCCTCGCCCACGACGCCCACCGGCCTCCCCTCACCGTCCACGACAGGCGCCGACCCCTGGTGGCGCGCGCGCAGCGCGTCGGCGGCGACGGACCGCGAGACGCCGGGGCGCAGCGCCACCGCGGCGGCACGCATGACGTCGCGGACCCGCGGCGCGCCGGCGGGGGGGCCGGCCTCGTGCGCGGTCCGGCAGGAGAGCCACTCTCCGCAGGCGAGCGCGTCGTGCGCGAGCCCGCCGCTCTGGGCGCAATGCGCGCACTCCTCGACGGCCGACGTGCGCCCGCGCACCGGACAGCGCACGTTCGACAGGGTGACGGTCCTCCCCCTGCCCGTCACGATCTCGACCGTTCGAACCTCGAGCAGACGAGCAGCCGCTCGGGCCTCGGCGTTCATGTCCATATCCATGTCCGACTCCACGTGAAACCTGCGCGGTCAAGAGCCGCACCTGGGGGCGGCTTCAAGTCCTGCGCCAGCGTGCCGCGCCGCTCCCGAAAGGGCACACGCGCAGGATTGCGGCATCGCCTCGCAGGAGGAATGATCGCTGTGCTGAACGGGGGTGACGCCATGAAGCGAATCCTGGTCGCGATCGACGGTTCCGAGCCGTCGCTGAAGGCGGCGCGCATGGCAGCGGACATCGCGCTGCGGTTCGGGTCGAAGCTGACGCTCGTCCACGTGGTGCCGAAGCTGCTCCTGCCGCCGGACGTGTACGGGCTCACCATCGCCGAGGTGGAGAAGGAGCACCGCGCCTACGCGGATCGTCTCCTCGAGCGCGCGCTCGCCACGCTCGAGGAGCCCGGCCTCGACGTCTCGACGGCGGTGCTGTACGGGTCTCCTGCGGAGGCGATCGCGGAGGAGGGCGCCGCGGCGGACGTGGGAATGATCGTGGCCGGGAGCCGGGGGCACGGCGCCGTCGCGCGGATGTTCCTCGGCAGCGTCTCCGATCGGCTCGTGCACATCAGCTCGAAGCCGGTGCTGGTCGTGCATTGATCGCGACCGGGGCTGCCCGCGCGCCTCCCGGAGGGCTACAATCGACCTTCCGGGAGGAGCGCCCATGATCGCCGTCGCCGAGTTCATGACGAAGGACCTCGTCACGGTGCGCGAGACGGACGATCTCGCCCTCGCCGAGTCGCTGCTCAAGCTCGGCGGCGTTCGCCACCTGCCGGTCGTCCGCGAGCGGAAGCTCGTCGGGATCCTCACGCAGCGCGACATGCTCCGCTCCGGCCAGTTCGGCACGCCCGCCGCGCGCGAGCTGCCCGTCTCGGCCGTCATGACCCGCGAGCCGACGTCGGTACGTCCGGCCACCGGGCTCGCGCAGGTGGCGCGCCTCATGCTCGAGCGGAAGTTCGGCTGCCTGCCGGTCTGCGAGGAGGACGGGACCCTCGTCGGCATCGTCACCGAGGCCGACTTCGTCCGGTTCGCCGCGGACGTGGTCCGGGATCTCGACCTCGTCGCGGAGGCGGTGCGAGCGCGAGAGCGGACCGGGGACGCCTGACGGCGTGCTCGCCTGCCTTGCTCCGGGAGCGCGGGCCCCACGCCAGCCGGCGTTGCCCAGGGCCGGACGCCGGGCTAGGAGACCCAGGTGCCCGAGACGGTCCTCGACGAGCTGAAGCGTTACGTGCGCTTCGCGGAGGCGGACGAGCGGGCGCTCAGGGCGCTGCACGCCTCGGCTGCGCCGCGCTTCGAGGCGATCGCGCAGGTCTTCTACGACCGGATCCTGTCGCACGACGAAGCGCGGAAGGCGCTCGTCGGGGGCGAGAGCCGGGTCGGACGCCTCAGGGAAACGCTCGTCGTGTGGATGGACACCCTCCTCTCCGGCCCCTGGGACGAGCGGTACTTCGAGCGACGGTGCCAGATCGGGCGCGTGCACGTCCGGATCGGCCTCCCCCAGCACTACATGTTCGGGGCGATGAACGTGATCCGGGTCGAGCTCGCCCGCATCGCGTGGGCGCGGTTCCACGACGCGCCGGAGGAGCTCGAGGTGGTGCGGGGCGCGCTCGGCAAGATCCTCGATCTCGAGCTCGCGATCATGCTCCACACCTACCGCGAGGACCTCCTCGCGCAGCAGGCGCGCGCCGAGCGCCTCGCCACCTTCGGGCAGCTCGTCGGGTCGATCGGGCACGACCTGCGAAACCCGCTCGGCGTCATCGAGACGTCGCTCTTCATCCTGCGCGGGCGCGTCGGCGAGGAAGAGAAGACGGTGAAGCACCTCGACCGCATCTCCGAGCAGCTCGGGGTCGCGAACGCGATCATCTCGAGCCTGCTCGACATGATCCGCAGCCGGCCCCTACAGAGGGAGCGGGTCCGCCTGGCGGAGATCGTGGCGGGCGCCGCAGGCGCGGTGAAGCGGCCGGCGGGCGTTGCGCTCTCGGTCGACGGGATCGACGCCCTGCCCGAGGTGGAGGGAGATCCGGTGCAGCTCCGGCAGGTGTTCGTGAACCTCCTCGAGAACGCGGTGTACGCCGCCTCGCCGCAGGGCGCGGTGGCGGTGCGCGCGACTGCCCGCGACGGCGCGGTCGAGGTGCACGTCGAGGACAGCGGCCCCGGGGTGGATCTCGCCACGCGCCGCCGCCTCTTCGAGCCGCTCATCACCACGAAGGAGCGCGGCATCGGGCTCGGGCTCGCGCTCGTCAAGCAGATCGCCGAGCGGCACGGCGGCACGGTCGCATACTCGGATCGAGCCGAGGGCGGAGCGCGCTTCACCGTGCGCCTCCGCTCCTAGGAGAGGCCGTGCGGAGCTACCTCGTCGTGGACGACAACCGGGAGTTCGCCGAGAACCTCGCCGAGATCCTGCGCGATCGCGGAGACGAGGTCCTCGTCGCGGAGAACGGGCGCGAGGCGGCGGCCATCGTCGGGACCCGCCGGTTCGACGCGGTCCTCACCGACATGCGGATGCCGCTCATGGGCGGCGCGGAGCTGGTCCACGAGCTTCGGCGGATCGACCCCGGCACGGCGGCGATGGTCATCTCCGCCCACGTCGGCGACGACGCGCTCGACGCGGCGCGGCGGGAGGGGCTCCTCGCGGTGCTCCCGAAGCCCGTCGAGGTGCCGCGGCTCCTCGCCCTCCTCGCTTGCGCCCGCCGCGAGGGCCTCGTCGTGGTCGTGGAGGACGATCCCCGCATGTCCGACAACCTGTGCGAGGCGCTGCGGACCCGCGGGTTCGCAGCGGTGACCGCCGCGTCGGTGCTCGAGACGGAGCGGCTCGGACCGGTGCGGCCGTGCTGCGCGCTCGTCGACCAGCGGGTGCCGGGCGGGCCGGACGGCGAGGCGATGCGTCGCCTCGCGGTCAAGTACCCCGGCCTTCCCATGGTCGTCGTCACCGCCTACCATGAGCCGCCGCCGCTCCCGCACGAGGGGTACTTCACGAAGCCGTTCGACACGCGCGAGCTCCTCGCCACGGTCGAGCGGCTGCACCGAGCCCGCCCGGGCGCCGACCCGCAATGAAGGACGCCTCGAAGAAGCCGCGCATCCTCGTCGTCGACGACAACGCGGCGCTCGCCGAGAACCTCTCGGAGATCCTCGAGAGCGCCGGCTACGCGGTGCGGCGGGCGGGGACGTGCGCGGGCGCCCTCCCCCTCGCGCGCGAGGGGTTCGACGTCGCGCTCGTGGACCTCCGGCTTCCGGACGGGGACGGGACCGCCCTCGCGCCGGAGCTCAAGGAGCTCCAGCCGGACGGCGAGGTGGTGCTCCTCACCGGGTTCGCGACCCTCGAGTCGGCCGTCGCGGCGGTGCGCGCCGGCGCCTGCGCCTACCTCGTGAAGCCCTGCGCGACGCAGGAGCTGCTCGTCACCGTGGAGCAGGCGATGCGCCAGGTCCGTCTCCACGGCGAGAAGCGCGATCTGCGACGCCGTGCCCAGACCGCAGAGAAGCTCGCGGCGGTCGGGACGATGACCGCCGGCCTCTCGCACGAGATCCGCAATCCGCTCAACGCCGCGGCGCTGCAGCTCTCCGTGCTCGAGCGGCGCATCCAGCGCCTCGCGAAGGACGCGCAGGCGCCGCTGCTCGAGCCGCTCGTCGTCGTGAAGGACGAGATCCGCCGCCTCGATCACATCCTCGAGGACTTCCTCCAGTTCGCCCGGCCGCGCGAGTTCGTGCCGCGATCGGTCGATGTCGTCGCCGTGGTGACGCGCGTGCTCGACCTCCTCGGCGGAGAGGCGGAGCGGCAGGGCGTGCGGCTCGAGCGCGACCTCGATGAGGTGCCGCCCGTGGCCGGGGACGATGAGCGGCTGCGGCAGGTGCTCGTGAACCTCGGGCTCAACGCCCTCGAGGCGGTGAAGCACGGCGGCCTCGTGCGGGTCTCCTGCCGGCTCGACGGCCGCGCGGAGCACCCGGAGTCCGCCGTCGAGGTCATGGTGGACGACGACGGCTCCGGCGTGCCGCCCGAGTCGCGCGAGCGGATCTTCGAGCCGTTCTTCACGACGAAGGCGAAGGGCTCGGGCCTCGGCCTGTCGATCGTCCACGCGATCGTGACCCAGCACGGCGGCCGGATGCGCGTGGAGGAGTCGCCGGAGGGAGGAGCGCGCTTCGTCGTGAGCCTGCCGCGGGCGCGGTAGGGTGCGTTCCTACTCCGCGGCCTCCGGCGGCTCGTCGCCGCCCTCGTCGCGCTCGCGCGCGTCGCGGCCGCCGCCCGCGTACTCCTTCAGCCGGTACTGGATCTTGCGCACGCTGATCCCCAGGATCTCGGCCGCGCGCGAGGTGGAGCCCCCGACCATCTCGAGCGTGCGCAGGATCGCCTCGCGCTCGATCTCGTACAGCGTCGCGCCAGGGATGAGGGCGCCCGGGGAGCGCTCCCGCGGGCGGGGGCCCCGCAGCGTCGGCGGCAGGTCGTCGGCGGTGAGCTCCGAGCCCTTGCAGAGCACCACCGCGCGCTCGACCACGTTCTCGAGCTCGCGCACGTTGCCTGGCCAGTCGTGCGAGAGGAGCGCGTTGAGCGTGCCGGGGGCGAGGCCGCGGATCTCCTTGCCGTACGCCTTCGCGTACTTGTCGATGAAGTGCGAGACGAGCGCGGGGATGTCGCCCTTGCGCGAGCGGAGCGGCGGCAGCGTCACCGCGACGACGTTCAGCCGGTAGTAGAGATCCTCGCGGAACTTTCCGGACTTCACCTCCGCGGCGAGCTCGCGGTTCGTCGCCGCGACGAGCCGGACGTCCACCTTGATGGTCTGGGTGCCGCCGACGCGCTCGAACTCCTTCTGCTGAAGGACGCGGAGGAGCTTGATCTGGAGAGCGGGCGTGATGTCGCCGATCTCGTCGAGGAACAGCGTGCCGCCGTCGGCCAGCTCGAAGCGCCCCTCCTTGCGACCGATGGCGCCGGTGAAGGCGCCCTTCTCGTGCCCGAACAGCTCCGACTCGAGGAGGGTCTCCGACAGGGCGGCGCAGTTCACCTTGATGAAGGGCTTCTCGGCGCGCGGCGACTCCTCGTGGAGCGCCTGCGCGATGAGCTCCTTGCCCGTGCCGGACTCGCCGAGGATGAGGACGGTCGCGCGGGTGGGGGCGGCGCGCTTCACCACCTCGTACACCGCCTGCAGCTCGGGGGCGTCACCGACGATGTTGTGGAACCGGTAGCGCTCGCGGACGCGCTCGCGCAGGTTCGCCGTGTCCCGCTGCAGCCGCAGCTTCTCGAGGGCCTTCTCGACGACGACGAGGACGGCGTTCACGTCGAGCGGCTTGACGAGATAGCTCTCGGCCCCCGACCGCATCGCCTCGACCGCCGCCTCGACGCTCGCGAAGGCGGTCATCATCACGAACACCGCGTCCGAGCCCTGCTCGCGCGCGCGCTTCAGGAGGGTGAGGCCGTCGATCCGCGGCATGCGGACGTCGGCGAGCACCGCCGAGGGCGCGAACCCCGGCAGGAGCGCGAGCGCCTCCTCCCCGTCCGCCGCCTCCGCGACCTCGTAACCTTCCTCGGTCAGAATCGTCCGGAGGGCGACGCGAGCGTTCTGCTCATCATCGACCACCAGGATCCGCTCCTTGCCGGTGCGGAATCCCGAATTCGCTGTGATCATTGACAGTTGGCCTTAGCTGGGCTGCGCAAACCGTGCGGGTCCCCGCAGGTTATGCATGATTCCGGCCCCGAAATCCAGCCCCGACTCGGTCGCTTGTACCAGAATCGCCGACGATGGGACGCGGGTCCCGTCAGGAGCCCGTGGCCGCGCCCTCGATGCGGCCGAGCCGATCGTACGGGCGCCAGCGGAACCGGGCGCCGAGCGACTCCGCCGCACTGCGGCAGGCGACCTCGGAGAGCCCCGGGAGGGCGACGGCGCTCGCCGCGACCTCGGGGATCCACTGGACCGCGCTCCGGATGAACTCCTGGACCGCGCCGTACGCCGCGGCGCCGTGGCGGCTCGGGCAGATCCGGGCATAGGTCTCGGCGTCGGCCGCGTTGAGCGAGACGGAGAGCGCGTTCACTCCGGCAGCGGCGAGGAGCGGCGGCACGTCCTTCCCCTCGCGCAGCGTCGCGAGCCCGTCGGTGTCGGCGCGGACGCGCCGAACGCCCGCGTCGACCAGCCGCCGGGAGAGATCGAGCAGCACGCCGAGCCGGCGCGTGGGCTCGCCCATGCCGGTGAACACGACCTCGGCGCGGCCCGCGAGCCCCTCGCGCGCGATCGCCGCCCACACCTCGTCGGCGCTGGGATTTCCGTTGAGCCGCAGGTCGAACCCGGCGACCACCCAGTCGCCGTCCCGGATCTTCGGGCAGAAGATGCAGGCGAGCGTGCAGGCGCTCGTCAGGTTGAGGTACAGGGCGTCGCCCAGCGGGTACGCGAGCACCGGATCGCGCTCGCTCTCTCTCGGCTCGGCGCTCATGGGCGTCCGCTGAATAGCAGGGAGCCGCTCCGCGTGCCACCCGGCGGCGGCGCCGCCGGTCACCGCGTCAGTCGAGCGCCGGCACGTGGCCGCTGCAGGCGAGGCAGTAGCGCGCCTCGGGCAGCGCGCGCAGCCGCTGCAAGCCCAGCGGGCCGCCGCAGTTCTGGCACGCGCCGTAGCGCCCTTCCTGGATGCGTACGAGGGCGGCGTCGATCTCGGCGAGCTCGCGCCGGACGACCTCGCTCAGCGGCTCGAGCGCGCCCTCGTAGTCGGACCAGCGCGCGCAGGGATCGCCGGTCATCGGCGCGTCGTCGGGGTCGGACAAGGAGCGGCGGCGCCGCAGCAGGACCTCGCGCGCGTCCGCCTCGATACGGCTCATGGCGCGAGGCTCCTTTCACGCCGCGTGCCGACGGAAAAACGCCGAGATCTCGTGGAAAATCACCGCGAGAGTTGCAGCGCGGCGGGGCGGCGGCGCATGGCTTGCGCAGTTCGGGCTCGCGGCGGCCGGGAGGCCCGGGACCTCGCCTCACGCGGGCGCGGCGGTCCGCCGCGCGCAGTGATGGTGCGGGCGGGGCGGAGGGATCCCGCAGCTGCGCAGCTCCGCGTCGCCCAGCATCCCGAGGACGAGCCCGCCGAGCGCGACGGGCAGGCAGCCCACGGAGCACTCGCGCATCGTCAGCGCCGCGTCCTCGACAGGCGCGTCGGGTCGCACGGTGACGACGGGCACGCTCATGCAGTCGCAGACGCGCTCGCCCTCGCCGGCGTGGCGGAGATCGCAGGTGCACAGGACGCCCACGAGCGTCTCCTCGTCCATGACGAGCAGGTGCTCCGAGCCGGTCCGGCGCGCGAGCGCCACCGCCTCCTCGATCGTCGCGTCCGGCACGACCGTCACCGGTGCGCGGTTCATCGCCTCGCTCACCATCATGGCCGTTCTCCGCGCCGATTCTACCAGCGCCTCGGAGCGCGGAGCGCCACGCCCCGTGATGGGCCCCCGCGGGAGGGGCACGCGAGACCGGGCTACCTGCGCGAGAGCGCGCGTGTGACCGCCGCGTAACCAGCCACGAGACCGAGCGCGGCCGGCACGAGCCACAGGTTTCGCGCGAGCCGATGCTCGAGCACGTCGAGCCGGTCGCCGGCGAGGAGGAGCGCCCAGCGAGCGGAGCGGTGCTCGGGGAGGCGGTACGCGGCCCTTCGGACGGCGCCCGAGAGGCCGCGCGGCGGCTGGGCGGTCCCGAAGACCGGCGTCGGGGCGCGCAGCCCCTGGCGAGAGAGCAGGCCCACGCCGCGCTGCTGCTCCGGCCGGTCCCACCACGCGCCCGGATCTGGGGCGTTCCGCTCCCGCGGCACGCCCGGTCGCGTCGTCGGCATCGCGTCCACCGCGAAGCCGGCGGGCCGGTTCCTGCGCGACGTCCAGCGCTCCGCCATGGTCCCTCACGCGCGCGGGAGGAGGACGCACTTCACGCAGCCGTCCTCCTTCGCGTCGAAAAGCTCGTAGGCATGCGGTGCCCGCTCGAGCGGGAGCCGGTGGGTGATGAGCGATCGGCCGTCCAGCCTCCCGGCGCGCACGTGCTCGAGGAGGTGCGGCATGTAGCGCTTCACGTTCGCCTGCGCCATGCGGATGGTCAGCCCCTTGTTCATCGCGACGCCGATCGGGACGAGGTTCGCAGGCGGGCCGTAGACGCCCACGATCGAGATCGTCCCGCCCTTGCGCACCGCGTGGATCGCCCAGTCGAGCGCGATGGAGGAGCCCGGCGCGAGCTTCAGCTTCCGCCCGATGAGCGTCTGCCACGCCGAGCCGCTCGCCTCGAGGCCGACCGCGTCCACGCAGACGTCCGGCCCCCGCCCCTCCGTCGCGTCCTTCAGCGCCGCGACCGGATCGCCGACCCGCCTCAGGTCGAAGGTCTCGGCACCGGCCCATCGCTCCGCGAAGCGCAGGCGCGCCTCGACGCGATCGAGGGCGATGACCCGCTTCGCGCCGAAGAGCCATGCCGAGCGCGCCGCGACGAGCCCGATGGGGCCGCACCCGAACACCGCGACGGTGTTCCCCTCCCGCACCGCGCCCATCTCCGCCGCCTGGTAGCCGGTGGGGAGGACGTCGGAGAGGAGCAGGACGTCCTCGTCCTCCATGTCGTCGGGGATGGGCATCGGCCCCACGTCGGCGAACGGCACGCGCACGTACTCCGCCTGCCCGCCGTCGTAGCCGCCGGTCGTGTGGGAGTAGCCGTAGACGCCGGAGGCGAGCTCGTTCGCAGGGTTCGACGACTCGCAGTCGCCGGTGAGCCCGCGCCGGCAGTAGAAGCAGGTGCCGCACGAGATGTTGAACGGGACGACGACGCGGTCGCCGCGCTTCAGCGTGCGGACCCCCGGCCCCAGCTCCTCGACGACCCCGGTGAACTCGTGTCCGAAGGTGGCGCCGACCCGCGTGTCCGGGATGAACCCGTGGAAGAGGTGCAGATCCGAGCCGCAGATCGCCGCGCGCGTGACGCGCAGCACGACGTCGTCCGGGTGCTCGATCCGCGGCTCGGGCTTGTCCCGGACCCGCACGCGGTAGGGACCCTCGTACGCGAGTGCGCGCATCGCCTCTCGAATTTCGCGACGCGCGGCGTGCCGCGCAAACGAGGGGGAGCTAGCGCTCGACATCCGCGCCGGACGACACCCGCACGCCCGCTGCCGCGAGGGCCGCGTCGGTCTCGCCGCGCCGCGCGGGAAACACCGGCCGCGTGAGCTCGTCGAGCACGATCGCCTCGAACCCTTCGCCCGCGGCGTCCACCGCGCTCGCCCGCACGCAGAAGTCACGGGCGAGGCCGCACAGGAACACGCGCCCCACCCCGCGGGCCTTCAGCCAGGCGCCGAGCCCCGTCGTCGGACGGCGGCCGTCGGGCCCGACGTTCTCCCGGAACGCGCTGTACGAGTCGACGTCCGGCCGGGTTCCCTTCCGCAGGACGAGCGTCACGGCGGCGTCCGGCAGCGCGGGATGCAGCGCCGCGCCGCGCGTCCCCTTGACGCAGTGGTCCGGCCACAGCTCCTGCGTGCCCTGGGGCAGCGCGACGCTCTCGAAGGCCCGCTTGCCCGGGTGAGCGGACGCGAACGAGACGTGACCGGCCGGGTGCCAGTCCTGCGTCGCGACGACGACCGGGAACGCGGGTGCGAGCGCGGCGATCGGGGCGACGACCGCGTCGCCGTCCCCCACCTCGAGTGCGCCGCCCGGCAGGAAGTCGTGCTGCAGGTCCACCACCAGGAGCGCGTCCGCGAGCCCGATCCGCATCCGGAAACCTTCCTTCGGGGTCTTAACCGGTCGTTGTCCAAACGGCCGCGCTGAGCTAGCTTGCGCGGACCATGGACAAGATCTGGGCCAAGGACGTCAAAGAGGGAGACCGCCCGAAGAGCGTCTTCCTCGTCGCCCGGAAGGCGACCCCGACGGCGAAGAGCGGCAAGAGCTACCTCTCCGTCACGTTCCAGGACAAGACCGGCGAGCTCGAGGCGCGATCGTTCGACAAGGTGGACGAGACGGCCGCGCTCTTCGACGAGAAGGACTACGTCGAGGTGGAGGGCATCGTCGGCACGTTCCAGGGGAAACCGCAGCTCAAGATCGAGACCGTCGCGAAGGTGGACGCCGCCGTGCTCGACGCGGCCGAGTTCGTCTGGGTGCCGCCTCCCGAGCCGAAGAAGCCGGAGAAGCCGGCCGGCGGCGACGCGGAGGACGCGCTCTGGAAGGAGATGCTCGCGCTCGTCGGCGGGATCGTCGATCGCCACGTTCGCGAGCTCGTGATGGCGTTCGTCGAGGACGAGGACGTCGCGCAGCGGCTCCGCCGCTCCGCCGCGGCGAAGAGCGTCCACCACGCCTACGCGGGCGGGCTGCTCGAGCACACCGTCTCCTGCCTGAAGCTCGCCCATCGGTTCGCCGACCACTACCCGCAGGTCGATCGCGACCTCCTCGTCGCGGGCGCGTTCTTCCACGACCTCGGCAAGATCCGCGAGCTGCAGGGGGAGCGGAGCGTCGAGTACACCGACGAGGGGCGGCTCGTGGGCCACCTCGTCATGGCGGCGCAGTGGATCCACGACAAGGCCCGCCGCATCGGCGCCCCGCGGGAGCTCGAGCACCACGTGGTCCACATGGTCCTCGCGCACCATGGCCGGCTCGACTACGGCTCGCCGAAGACGCCCGCGACGCTCGAGGCGCTCCTCACCCACTACATCGACGAGCTCGACAGCCGCGTGAACTCGTGGCTGAACCTCATGGGCCGCGAGGGCGGCTCGCGTCGCTGGACGAGCTCGGACAACGTCTACGAGCAGCCGATCTGGCGTGGCGCGCTGCCCACCGAACAGGCCGAGAAGAAGGGGCCGGGGTCGGAGGCGCTCACGCCCGTCATCTACGTCCCGCGTGCCGATGGGCACGGTCAGGGGCAGCCGCAGAAGTCGAAGCGGCAGAGGGAGAAGCGCCGCACCGAGCCGCGGCCGCAGCCGGCGGGCGAGGCGAGGCCGGCCGACCCTTCGGCGGGCTCAGGTCGAGCGGGGGAGAGCCATGAGGCGAAGCCCGAGGGCGCGCCGAGCGCTCCGAGCGCGCCGCGCGCGGAGGGCAGGCCGGATCGCCCGGAGCGTGGCGGCCCGCGCGAGCAGCGCGGCTTCGGCGGTTTCGGGGACAAGAAGCGCGGCTACACCGGCCCGCGCCTCCCCGGCGACAAGGGGCCCCGCCGGCCCCCCGAGAAGAAGGAAAAGGCACTGACCCACAACCCCTTCGCCGCGCTCGCGGCGAAGCTCGAGGGCGCGGGCAAGGCGGAGCCGAAGGCGGAGGAGGCTGCTCCTCCCGCCGAGGTTCCGCCGCCGACCGAGCCCACCGAGGCTCCGCCGCCGACCGCTCCGGCCGCCGAGACGAGCGCACCCGAGGCGCCTGCCGCCGCTCCGGAGACGAAGCCGGCGGAGTGATCGCCCGGTCCAGGTCCAGGTCGAGGTCGAGGTCCACGACCACGTCCACGTCCAGGTCCACGACCACGTGATGCGCTCGGGTGGTCATCGCGCGTAGAATCGCGGCGACGACAGCCCGCCCATGGTCCCCTTCGGCCGCACCGCCGCGATCTTCGACGTCGACGACTCGCTCCTCGACGGCAACGCCGGGACGATCTTCACCTGGTACCTCTACAGCGAGAAGGTGATGCGCCCGGAGATGCGCTCCCGCATCCCGCGCCTCATCTACGAGTACGCGCGGCACCGGATGACCGAGCAGGACATGGTCGAGGTCGGCTCGCGGTGCCAGCAGGGGCTCTACGCGGACGACATCCGCGCGCACGCCCACCGCTGCTTCGAGCGCCACCTCCGCAAGCGGATCACCTCCGGCGCGATCCGTCAGATCCGGAAGCACCTCCTCTCCGGCCACCTCGTCGCGATCGCCTCCGGATCGTCGCAGTACATCGTCGACGAGATCGGGCGCCACCTGCGCGTGCACGCGGCGCTCGGCACGCGCACGCGGATCGTGGACGGCAAGGCCACCGACCAGATCATCCCTCCCGTCGTGTTCCGCGACGGGAAGCGCGACGCCGTCGAGGCGCTCGCCGAGAAGCTCGATCTCGACCTGTCGCGGAGCTTCCTGTACTCCGACTCGATCGCCGACGTGCCGCTCTTCGAGGCGATCGGCAACGCGGTGGTGGTGAACCCGAAGCCGCCCTTCCGCGAGGTCGCCCTGCGGCGCGGCTGGGATATCGTCGAGTGGAAGGAGCGGAACCGCCCCGGCGCGGAGCCCGATCTCGCCGACGAGTGGGGAAGCTGGGGCGGCTGAGGCGCGCGAGCGTCGGCTACGCCCGGCGCTCCGCCGCCACCTCGCGGTAGATCGCGAGCGTCCGCTCCACGAGCGAGTCGGCGCCGAACTCCTCGCGTACGCGCAGCGAGGCCGCGGCGACGAGCCGCTCGCGCAGCGCGGCGTCGTCGAGCAACCGCAGGACATGCTCCGCGAGCGCCGCCGCGTTCCCCGGCGCCGCGAGGAGGCCCGTCTCGCCGTCGCGCACCGCCTCCGGGATGCCGCCCGCGGCGGTCGCCACGACCGGCACGCGGCACGCCTGCGCGTCGAGCAGCGACGTGCCGAGCCCCTCGAGGCGCGACGTGAAGAGGAAGACGTCGAGATCCGGCAGGAGCTCGGCGAGATCGGGCCTGAACCCTAGGATGGCGAGGCGCCCCGAGAGGCCGAGATCTCTCGCGCGCGCTTCCACCTCGAGCCGGAGAGGCCCCTCTCCGAGGATGACGAACCGCACGTCGGGCCGGGCGGCGGCGAGCCGGGCCGCGGCGTCCACGAACGTGAGCGGGTCCTTCTCGGCGGTCAGCGCGGCGACGGTCCCGACGATCCGCTCTCCCGCGCGCGTCCCGAGCTCCGCCCGCAGCTTTCCCGTCGGTCCGGCGGACGCGAAGCGGGCGACGTCGATCCCGTCGTGGACCACGCAGAGGCGGCGGCCCGGATCGCGTACCGACCGCGCGAGCGTCTCCGCGACCGCGCGCGAGCTGCACACGATGCGGCGAACGGCGGGGTGATCGTACTTCCAGCGGGTGAGCGGGCCGCGACCGACGGGGAAGACGACGCGGCGGGCGACGACTATCCGGACCGGCGCCCGGAAGAGCGCGCACGCGAGGACGGCGGCCGCGTGCGCGTGGGGATCGTGGGCGTGCACGATCCCGGCACGCGCGTCCCGGCACGCGCGCGCGAGGGACCGCGCGAACAGCGGATCGACGCCGCCGATCCTGCGCGCGGCCAAGTGGCGCATCCCGAGCGCGGCCGCCCTCCTCGACAGCTCGCCGCCCGCGGCGCACACGACGACCTGGGGCACGCCGCTCGCCGCGAGCCCGCGGTGGAGGTACGCGATCTGCTGCTCGCCCCCGCGCCAGCCTCGCTGCGTCGAGGCGTGCACCACCCCTGTCGCGTCAGGCGCCGGCACGGGTCGCCCGCGTGAGCCGCCGCAGCTTGTCGTACTTGAGCCAGGTCGCGTATGCGGAGAGCCGGCACGCCTGGAATCCCGCCGCCCCATCCAGGAACCCGCGCTGCAGGACGTACGCGCGCAGGAAGTGGGCGGCTGGGCTCGCGAGCCGCTTCCATGCACCCGCGGTCCGCCCCTCGCGCGCGAGCGCCTCGGCCGAGAGGGTGGTGAAGCGCTCGATCGTCCGCAGGTGCTGCTCGCGGGTGTGGCAGGTGTAGTGGAGGAGGTCGCCGGAGAGCCACCCGACCCGTGCTCCCGGCGCGGCCGCCGCCACCTCGTGGATCGTCGCGTCGCTCCAGCGCGCCGCGCCCTTTCGCCAGAGCCGGATCTTGCGATCCGGGTACCACCCCGAGTGGCGGAGGAAGCGGCCGCAGTACCAGTTGCGCCTGTTCATCTCGTACGCGTCCGCCTGCGGCCCCTGCGCCTTCACCTCCAGCAGGGACGCGCGAAGCTCGTCCGAGAGCGCCTCGTCTGCGTCGAGCGACAGGACCCATTCGCTCGACGCGCGCTCGACGGCGGCGTTCTTCTGCGGTCCGTAGCCGAGCCACGGCTGCCGGACGAACACCGCGCCGCCCGCGCGGGCGATCCGCTCGGTGCCATCGCGGGATCCCGAGTCCACGACGACCACCTCGTCCGCGACGCCGCGGAGCGACTCGAGGCAGCGGCCGAGGTTCCGCTCCTCGTCGAGCGTGATGATGACGCCGGAGATCCTCACCGGTCCGTGATGCCCCGTCGGCCGCTGCACGTCAAGGCCGCGGCCCGGATCGTTCCCTCGCGCCGTTGCCGCACGGTATAAGCGCCTGCCGCCCGCACGGCTCCCAACTCGCCCCGCATGGCCCGGCGCCCCGTGAACGACATCCTCTACGTGACCGAGAACATCCCGCGCGCCGCGAGCGGCGGGTCCGTCGCGACGATGGGGATGCTCCGCGCCCTGCGGCGCGGCGGCTGGAACGTGCACCTCGTGCTGAACCTGCGGCGAGCCGACTTCGGCCTGCTCGACGTCGCGCGATCCCTCTGCGCGAGCGTCGTCCCGGTCGCGCGGCCGCGCATGCGCGTCACGCCGCCCATCGACTGGCTCCGCTGCGTCGCGCGCCACGGGTACGTGCCGCGCTGGCAGGCGGGGGTCTGGAAAGCGATGGAGGCGTCGCTGCGCGAGCGCCCGTTCGAGCTCGTGTTCCTCGACCACATCCGCGCGGCGGAGTACGGCCGGCTCCTCAAGGAGCGCGGTCCGCGCATCCCGATCGCGCTCCGCGAGCACAACGTGGAGAGCGAGCTGAACGCCCGGATCGCGCCGGAGATGGACGCCGCCCGCGAGCGCGCGGAGACGCGGCTGCGGGCCCACCGGTACCGCGAGATCGAGACCCACCTCGCGCGGTACTGCGACCTCGTCCTCCCGATTTCGGAGGTGGACCGCGCGAAGCTGGAGGCGCTCAACCCGGGTCTTCCCTTCGCCGCGATCCCGTCGCCGGTCGACACCGAGCACTACCGGCCCGCGCCGTTCCCGCCCGCCGGCAAGGAGGTCGTCTTCGTGGGCGGGATGGGCTACGGGCCGAACAAGGATGCGGTGACCTGGTTCGTGCGGGAGGTGTTGCCCCAGGTGATCGCGCGCCACCCCGACGTCCGCTTCACCGCGGTCGGAGAGAAGCCGCCGGCGTGGTTCGCCCAGCACGCGCCGCACGTCCGGGGGGTGGGCTTCGTTCCCGACGAGCGGGAGTACGTCGCACGTGGGCGCGTCTTCGTCGCGCCCATCCGCTTCGGCAGCGGCGTCCGCACCAAGATCCTGAACGCCCTCGCGATGGGGCGCCCGGTGGTCGCGACCACGGCGGGCGCGGAGGGGCTGCTCCTCGAGCACGGCCGCTCGATCTTGCTCGCGGACGAGGCCGGCGCCTTCGGGAACGCGGTGTCGGCGCTCCTCGAGGATGACGCGCGGGCGGCGGCGCTCGCGGCCGAAGGCCTGCGCGCCTGTCTCGACGCATACTCGCCTGAGCGCGTGGCGGAGCGGCTGCGCGAGGCGTTCGCGCGCGTCGGGGCGTGACGGAGGAAGGCCGTTCGCCCTGAGCCCTTCGACTCCGGGGCCGCGGTGCGGCCCCTACGCTCAGGGCAGGCGAAGTCGAAGGGCGCATGCGCGTGCTTCGACTCCGCGCCCGCTGCGCGGGCGCTACGCTCAGCACGAACGGGTCTGCGGTCGTTCACGGCAGCAGCCGGAACAGCCGCCGCGCGTTCGCGGTGGTCGCCTCGGCCACCGCTTCGAACGACGTGCCCCAGACGTCCGCGACCTTCCGCGCCGTCTCGGCGACCCACGCCGGCTCGTTCCGCTTGCCGCGGTGCGGGACGGGCGCGAGGAAGGGGCAGTCGGTCTCCACGAGGAGCCGGTCGCGCGGGACGATCCGCACCGCCTCGCGGATCGGCTCCGCCGTCTTGAACGTCACGACACCCGCGACCGAGATGAAGAGGCCGAGGTCGAGGTAGGCCCGGGCGGCGGCGCCGTCGCCGGTGAAGCAGTGGATGACGCCGCCCGCCTCCGGAACGCCCTCCTCCCGCAGCACGCGCAGGCAGGCCTCGTCCGCCTCGCGGACGTGGACGACGATCGGCTTGCCGGCCGCGCGCGCGACCGCGAGCGAGCGGCGGAACGAGGCCTCCTGCACCGGCCGCGGAGAGTGGTCGTAGTGGAAGTCGAGGCCGGTCTCGCCGACCGCGACGACGCGCGGGTCGCGCGCGAGCGCCTCCTGGCGGATCCAGTCCTCCTCCGGAACCCGCGCGCACTCGTGCGGGTGGATGCCGACGGTCGCGCTGAAGAAGGAGGGATCGCGCGCGGCGAGGTCGAGGGCGTTGCCGAAGCTGCCCGGCGCCCGCCACAGGCCGATGCAGACGATCCGCTCGACGCCGGCGGCGCGCGCCCGCGCCACGACGCCGTCGAGGTCGGCGGCGTAATCCTCGGAGTCCAGGTGGGCGTGAGAGTCGATGATCCCCATGTCGCCTACGAACTTGGACTTGGACTTGGACCTGGACCTCGACCTCGACTGTCGACCTACTTCACCCTCGTCCCCGCCGCGATCGAATCACCGACCGTGACGACCGTCAGGTTGGGCGGCTCGCCAGCAGCGAGGAGCATGCCCTGCGAGGTGACGCCCCGCAGCGCCCGAGGAGCGAGGTTCGCGACGACGACGATCCGTTTCCCGACGAGCGCCTGCGGATCGGGGTACGCCTGCGCGATGCCCGCCACGATCGTGCGCGCCTCGGGCTCGCCGACGTCCACGGAGAGCTTCAGGAGCTTGTCCGCCTTCGGCACCGGCTCGACGGTCTTCACGATCGCGACCTTCAGCTCGACACGCGCGAAGTCCTCGTACTGGATGACCCCCGGGACGGTCGCGGGCGCCGCCTTCGCGCTCGTCTTCGTCGCCGTCTCGGCGGGGCTCGGCGCCTTCGAGACCTTCTGCGGCGAGGTCCCCGCGGGTGACGCCGCGATGAGCTTCGCGACCTGGTCCGCGTCGACGGGCAGGATCGCCGGCGGCTTCGCGGTGAACCGGACGGGCTTCCCGTCGAACGGGGTGAAGCCCTCCGGCCACGAGAGCGGGACGCCGCCGAGGCAGTCCGCGAGCCCCGCCGCGAACCGAGGCATGACCGGCGCGAGCATGACCGCGATGGCGTGCAGCGCCTTGCCGAGATCGTGGAGGAGCGCCCGGGTCCCCGGCGCCTCGGGCGTCGCCCACGGCTTGTTCTCCTGGACTGCCTTGTTCGCGAGATCGGCGAGGTCGTTCACGGCCTTCAGCGCGGCGCGGTACTCGAGGTCGCGGAAGCCGGCCCGCGCGGCGCCGAGCGCCTCGCCCACCCGCGCCCGCTCGAAGCCGGGCGTCTCCGCGCCACCGACGAGCCCGTTGCCGCCGAGCTTCGCGACGGGCGAGTGGACCCGCGCGGCGAGGTTCGCGATCCGCTTCTGAAGGTCGGCGTTGACGCGGTTTCGGAACTCCTCCAGGGAGAGATCGATGTCGTAGATGCCGGGGGAGAGGTTCGACGCGTAGAAGTAGCGGAGCAGCTCGGGATCGAGCCCGGACTCGAGGTAGGTCTTGCCGGTGATGAAGGTCCCGCGCGACTTCGACATCTTCTCGCCGTTGACGGTGAGGTGCCCGTGCACCGGCATGCGGTCGGGGCGCTTCAGCCCGGTCGCCCAGAGCATCGCCGGCCAGAACACCGCGTGGAAGCGCAGGATGTCCTTGCCGATGAAGTGCTCGACGCGGCTCGGCGCTCCCTCGGCGAGGTAGTCCTTCTCGAACGCGGCCGGCGAGCGGCGGCGCTCCGGGGGCGCCTCCTCCGCGAAGTAGTGCTCGGCCGAGGAGAGGTAGCCGATGGGCGCGTCCACCCAGACGTAGAGGAACTTGCCCGCGAACTCGGGGTCCTTCACCGGGAACCCGAAGTACGGCGCGTCGCGGGTGATGCACCAGTCCTGGAGGTCCGCGAGCCAGCCCCTCACCTGCTCGCGCACCGCCGGCTCGAGGTGGCCCGGCGCCTCCACCCAGCCCTGGATGACCGAGAACACCTCCGGCTTGCGCAGGTTCACGTACGCGTGGTCGCTCGTGCGGACGACGGGAGCGGTCCGGCAGAGCGCGCAGTACGGCGCCTTCAGCTCGCGCGGATCATAGGTCGTGCCGCAGTTCTCGCACACGTCGCCGTACTGGTCGGGCTTGCCGCACACCGGGCAGGTGCCCTTCACGTAACGGTCCGGCAGGAAGCGCCGATCGGTCTCGCAGTAGAGCTGCTCGACCGACTTCTTGTAGATGAGCCCCTTCGCCTTCAGCGCGTCGTAGACGCGGTAGGCCCACTTCGCGTTCTCGGGAGAGTCGGTCGTGTAGTACGTCGAGAACTCGACGCCGAAGCTCCTGAAGTCCTCGTGCTGCTCCTTCCGGTACTTCTCGACGAACGCCTGCGGCGTCATCTTCGCGATCGTCGCGTTCACCTCGATCGGCGTGCCGTGCGAGTCGGCGGCGCAGACGTAGGCCACGTCGTCGCCGCAGGCGCGGCGGAAGCGGACGTAGACGTCCGTCTGGATGTACTCGACGAGGTGCCCGAGGTGGATCGAGCCGTTCGCGTACGGCAGGGCGCTCGTCACGAGCAGTCGCTGGCTCACGCAGGGGTCCTTTCCCGTTTCGCGGCGAGGAGGCCGACGAGGATCCGCTCGATGCGGATCCGGCCGTCCTGGCCGGTCTTCATGGCGACGTCGGCCTCGGCGAGGCCGGCGAGCGCGTCGAGCAGCTCGTCACGCGAGAAGCGCGCCGAGGCCTGGTACTTCATCCAGAACCCGTAGGGCTTCTTGCCGCCGAGCTCGTCCTCGGAGATCGCGGGCAAGACGAGCTGCTGCCACTCGGCGAACGAGCCGATCCGGCGCCCGCCGGCCGCCTTGCGGGCGCGCTCGCGCTCGACCACGAGCCGCCGGACCGTCCCGGCGAGCGAGCCGAGGAGCATGAAGGGCGAGGCGCCGTCCTCGATCGACCGGCCGACGACCGCGAGGGCGGCCGCGACGTCGCGGGCCTCGACCGCGTTCCCGAGCGCGAAGAACGGGTCGGAGGCGACGCGCGTCACCACCTCGTCGACGTCCTTCGCCGAGATGACCTTCCGGTCCCCGACGTACGCGGCGAGCTTCGCGACCTCCGAGGCGAGGACCCGCGCGTCGTCGCCCACGAGCGCGGCGAGCCGCTCCTCCCCCCCGCCGTCGACCCGCTTCCCGGTGCCAGCGAGGAGCGAGGCGATGACCGGCCCGAGCACGAGCCGCTGCGCGTCCCAGGTCCCCTCCTTCTCCACCTGGATCGACACGCGCCGCCCCGCCGCGGCGAGCTTCTTCACGAGCGGCAGCCGTCCGTCCACCTTGCCCGCGGCGACGACGAGGACGTGCCCCGGCGGGAGGCCGCGCTGGAGCGCGGCGTCGAGCGCGGAGGCGTCGTCCTTCGCGGCCTTCAGCTCGCGCTCCGCCGCGAAGCGGGCCGCACCCTGCACGAAGGCGCGGGCGACGCCGTCGAGCGCGATCCCGAGCTCCTTCTCGAAGGCGTCCTCGCCCACCCACCCATCCGCGTCGGGGTCGAGGTCCTTCGCCGCCCAGCCCGCCTTCGCGGCGAGGGCGAGGAGCCGCCGCGTCGCCTCGCGCTGCCGCCCCTCCCCCCACATGCGGAGCGCGCGCTCGAAGGCGTCCGCCGCGTCCTCCTTGGAGGTGAGGAACGAGGGCTCCTGCACGAGCACGACCTTGCCCCCGCCGAAGAGGCCGCCCGTCGCCACCTCCGCCGCGACCTCGCCGGGGGAGGCGGCCGCGTCGAGCTCGACGAGGTTCAGCGCCCGCTGCGCCTCGGGGACGAGGGCGAAGGCGAGCTCGCGCGCCGCCCGGAACGCGAGGAACGCGTCGCCGTCGAAGAGGTAGACCGGCTGCGCCGCGCCCGCCCTCGCCTCGGCGAGGCACGTCTCGAGCGTCGCGCCGGCGGCCTTCGCTCCTCTAGGCGCGGCCATGGAACCACCCGATGAGCATGCCTTCGAGCGCGAGGACCGGCGCGCCGTTCTGGCGGAGCGCGGCGGCGGCGCGCTTGACCTCGCGCCGTCTCCGGAGCGCCTCGGCGGGAGCGAGCGTGGCCGCGGCGCGCCGCGTGGCCTCGCCGAGATCGGCGAGCGCAAGGTCGGTCGCGCCGGCCTGCGCCGCCGCCACGTCGCGGAGCCACACGAGGAGCAGCTCGCAGAGCGCCGCCGCCTCCTCGCGATCCCCCCCGTGCTCCTTCGCGAACGCGAGCCAGGCTCCGGCGTCGTCGGGCTCGAGGGAGGCGGCCCCGACCACGGCCGCGGCCTGCGCCTCGAGGGAGGCGTCGTCCACCGCGAGCGCGCGCCCGAGCGACCCGCCCGAGAGCGCCGCCGCGAGTCGGGCCTTCTCGGGCGGGCGCCCCTCGGCCTCGAGACGCGCCGAGATCCCGGCGGAAGGGATCGGCGCGAACGGCACGCGCTGGCAGCGCGAGCGGATCGTCGGCAGGAGCGCGTCCGGGCTCGCCGCGACGAGCACGAGCGTCGTGTCGGCGGGGGGCTCCTCCAGCGTCTTGAGGAGCGCGTTCTGCGCCTGCGCGTTCATCGCGTCGGCGGGATCGACGATGACGAAGCGGTGCCGCCCCTCGAACCGCTTCATCGCGAGGCGCCGGTCCACGAGGTCGCGCACCTGGTCCACGACGATGTCCTTCGACGGGGAGCGCCCGCCCTTCGGCTCCCACGCGCCGGCCTTCGCCATGACGCGCTCCTCGGCGAGGACGAGGACGTCCGGGTGGACCCCGCGCGCGATCTTCCGGCACGGGCCGCAGGCGCCGCAGGGATCGTCGCGGAGGCCGCCCGGTCCCGGGACGCCCCCCTCGCAGTTCGCCGCCTGGGCGAGGAGCCGTGCCGCCCGTCCCTTGCCGACGCCATCCGGGCCGCCGAAGAGGTAGGCATGGTGGAGCGCCCCGCGCCGCAACGCCGACCGCAGCGGAGAGAGAGCGCGGTCCTGCGCGATGAGCTCCGAGAACGGCATGAGGCGCGCGGAAGATAGCATAGGGGTGGGTCGAGGTGGGCGGGCGCAAATGGACAGTGGCCCGGCCCCCGGTATCATGTCTCGCCCGGAGCCCTTCGACTCCGGGCTGCTGCGCAGCCCCTCCGCTCAGCGTTGGCCGGACGCCATGAACATCACGCCCCTCGACATCACCCAGAAGCAGTTTCGCAGGACCTTCCGCGGCCTCGACCCGGAGGAGGTTGAGGCGTTCCTCGGCCTCGTCGCGGTCGAGTTCGAGGCGCTGGTGAAGGACGTGATGGCGCTGCGCGAGGACAACCAGCGCAAGGCCGAGGAGATCGGCGAGCACAGGAGCCGCGAGCGCGCGCTGCAGGAGACGCTCGTGGCCGCCCAGAAGGCCTCCGAGGAGATCCGGGAGTCGGCGCGCAAGGAGGCGGAGATCACCGTCTCGGACGCCGAGCTCCAGGCGGAGAAGATCGTCCAGGCGGCGCACACCCGCTTCCTCAGGATCGTCGACGACATCAACGAGCTGAAGCGGCAGCGGCTGCAGTTCGAGACGAACGTCCGGACGCTGGTCGAGAGTCACGTGAAGCTGATCGAGGCGTTCAGCGAGCCCGCCCGCGAGGAAGCCGTCCAGTACATCCCGGCGGCGCGCAAGAAGGCCGAATAGAGCGGTCTCGCCGTGTCCGTATTTCCCCGTGGCCGTTGCCGTGCCCGGTAGTTCGGTCCGTTCGCCTATCGCTGGTCGCGCCGTGCGGCGTCGAGGTGGCGCGGTTAGCAAGACGGCGGCATCCCAGGCGCGGGCACGAGCATCCTTGGCAGATCAGCCGGTCGAGATGGTCGACCGCGATCAGATGCTGGCCCGACACGACGTGTTCGGTCCTGCGCTCGCGAAGTTCACCGGCGCGAGCGGCTGGGAACCCACCTTCGTGTTCAGGCTCGGGTACGCGACACGCGACGCGCCGCCCTCGCCTCGCCGGGCGCTCGAAGACGCGCTCACGGCGACGGCCACACATTAGTGCGCCTCGGCCCAGCTGTGGCCGTGGCCCACCTCGACGTCGAGAGGGACCTTGAGCGTCGCGGCGGCCGACATCTCCCGCTTCACGAGCGCCTCCGTCTCGGCGACGTCCTTCTCCCCGACCTCGAGCACGAGCTCGTCGTGGACCTGGAGGAGGAGCACCGCGTCGCGCCGCTCGCGCGCGAGCGCGTCGTGCACCCGCACCATCGCGACCTTCACGATGTCGGCGGCGGTCCCCTGGATGGGCATGTTGATCGCGGTCCGCTCGGCGGCGTTCCGGAGCGCCGGGTTCCGCGCGGCGATCTCCGGCATGGCCCGCACCCGCCCGTAGAGCGTCCGCGATTCGCCGGTGCGGCGCGCCTCCTCCACTGCCCACTCCACGTAGCGCTTCACGCCGGCGTAGCGCTCGAAGTAGCGCGTGATGATGGCCTGGGCCTCCGCGCCGGGGAGGTCGAGCCGCTGCGACAGGCCGAAGGCCGACAGCCCGTAGGCGATGCCGAAGTTGAGCATCTTCGCGACGCGCCGCATCTCCGGCGTCACCGCGGCGCGCTCGACGCCGAACGTCTCGGCGGCGGTGCGGGTGTGGACGTCCTCGCGGTTCCGGAATGCCTCGAGGAGCGCCGGGTCGTCCGAGTAGTGGGCGAGGATCCTGAGCTCGATCTGCGAGTAGTCCGCGGAGAGGAGCCGCCGTCCCGGCGGCGCGACGAAGGCGGCCCGGATCCGGCGCGACAGCTCGGTCCGGATCGGGATGTTCTGCAGGTTCGGGTCGGTCGAGGAGAGCCGGCCCGTCGCCGCGCCGGCAGGGTGGTAGGTGGTGTGGATCCGCCCGTCCGCCGGATCGACGAGGTGCGGGAGCGCGTCGACGTACGTCCCCTTCAGCTTCGAGAGCGCGCGGTGCTCGAGGACGAGCCGGGGGAGCTCGTGCTGCTCGGCGAGCTTCTCGAGGACGTCCTGGTCCGTGGAGGGGCCGGTCTTGAGCCGCTTCAGGATGGGCAGCTCGAGGTCGGTGAAGAGGACCTGCGCGAGCTCGCGGGTGGAGGCGACGTTGAAGCGGCGGCCCGCCGCCGCGAAGATGCGGGTCTCGAGGCCTTCCATCGCCCGGCCGAACTCCTCGCTCATGCCGGACATCGCGCCCCGGTCGACGAGGATGCCGGCCCGCTCCATCTCGAAGAGCACCGGGAGGATCGGCGCCTCCACCTCGCGGTAGAGCTTCGCGACCCCCTCCTCCTCGAGGGCGCGCTCGAGCGTCGGGGCGAGGTCCGCGAGCGAGGCGGCGCAGGCGCCCACCCAGGAGGCGACCCGCTCCACCTCGAGCCCGTCGACCGGCACCCGCTCCGACTTGCGCGCTGCGTCCCCGCCGCTCGGGTCGCGCGGCAGCTCGCAGGAGATCCGCTCGCGCGCCACGTCGGCGAGGGCGTGCTCGCGCCGCGTCGGCAGCAGGAGCCGGCTCGCGAGCTCGGTGTCCATGCCGGGCGCGCGCAGCGCGAGCCCGAGCTGCGCGAGCGCGTGAGCGGCCGCCTTGCGGTCGTGGGTGTGGACCGGGCGATCGCCCTCCACGAGCGGGCGGACCGCGCCCGCGACCGCCTCGCGCGCGAGCTGGGCCGGCGCGCCGAGGTAGCGGTGCCCGATGGGCACGTAGAACGCCCGCCCCGCCCCGGCGAGCGCGAGCCCCACCACCGGGTCCGTGCGGGGCGCCGGCCCGGCGAGCACCGTGCGCAGGCCGACGGCGGGAGCGGCCCGGAGCACCTCCACCGCGGCCGCGAGGGCTGCGGCGTCGAGGACCACGTCCGCCCGCTCTTCGCGCGCGGTCGGCGGCGGCGCGGGGAGGTCCTTCAGGAGCCGCGAGAACTCCAGCTCGGCGAAGAGCGCCCGCACGCGCGGGTCGTCCGGCGGGCGCCGGCCGAAGGTCTCGGGCGCGAACGGCAGGACGAGGTCGCACTTCAGCTCGACGAGCTTGCGGTTCGTGCGGATCCGCTCCGCGTTCGCGACGATCTTGGCCTTCAGCCTGTCGCCGCCGCGGGCGACCGCCGTCGGGATCTCCTCCGGGCGGCGGAGCATCTCCTCGGCGGTGCCGAAGTGGCGGACGAGCGCGGCCGCGGTCACCTCGCCGACGCCGGGGATGCCGGGGATGTCGTCGATCTTGTCCCCGAGGATCGCCATGTACTCGATCACCTGGTCGGGGCGGACCCCGAGCTTCTTCTCCACCTCCGCCGGTCCGGTGTGCCCCCCGCGCCCGCTCGCCTCCGCCATCGGGTCGTAGAGCGTGACCTTCCCGTCCACGAGCTGCGCGAAGTCCTTGTCGCCCGTGACGACGACGACGTCCCACCCCTGCTCGCGCGCGCGGCACGCGAGGGTGCCGATGACGTCGTCCGCCTCGACCCCGGCCTCCTCGACGATGGGGACCGCGAGCGCGCGCGCCACGTCGCGCACGAGCGGAAACTGCGACTGGAGGTCGTCCGGGGCCTCGGGGCGGTTCGCCTTGTAGCCGGGATCGATCTCGTGGCGGAAGCTCCTGCGGCCGGCGTCGAAGACCAGCGCGACGTGCGTCGGCGCGTGCTCGCGCAGCGCCTTGAGCAGCATCGTCGTGAACCCGTAGACGGCGTTCGTCGGAACGCCCTTCGTCGTCGAGAGGTGCGGGATCGCGTGATAGGCCCGGAAGATGAACCCCGAGCCGTCGATGAGCGTGAGCGTCGGCATGCGCGAGCGAGACGATAGCCTCGCCGGCCGCGGGCCGCAGCCCGAATCGGCGCCCCAAGGCGATCAGCGCACGCGGATCTGCCAGCTGGTCTTCGCGCCGGCCGCGCCCACCACGACGAGCGATGCCTGCCCTGGCACCAGCGCGACGACGGAGATGTTCTCGCCCTCGACGCTCACCCGCGCCACCCCGTTCTCCTCGACCAGCACGCGGGCGACCCCGGGCGAGCGGAACCGGCGCACCTGGCCGACGGAGAGCTCGAGGTCGTTCGGGCCCGCCGCCCGAGCCGCCTGCCGCCGCGCGCCCTCGACCGCCACGTCGTAGACGACCGTCGCGCCGTCCGCGAACGTCAGCTCGAGCGAGGCGCGTCCGGCCTTCATGGCGATGAGCGTGACCCGAGCGCCGGACGACCGCACCGTGACGAGGTCGGGGTCGGTGGTGGCGACGCGCGACACCGGCTCCTCGAACTCGAGCGTCACGATCTGCCGCTCGGCGAGCGCGAGCGGCGCGCCCGCCGCCGCCGGCGCCGCCGCCGCGAGGAGGATGGCGCTCAGCGCAGCTCGCACCGGAGCCTCTCCGAGCACAGGAAGTACTCGTCGCCGTCCGAGATCCGGCGCCGCGCGATCCGCTCGCCGTGGAACCAGGTGCCGTTCGAGGAGCCGAGATCCTCGATCCACCAGCCGTCCACCTGTCGAACGACCGCGGCGTGCTCGCGCGAGATCTTGGCGCTGTCGATCACGAGATCGCAGTGGGCCCCCCGCCCGACGATCCAGCGATCCTTCGCGACGTCGCTTCCCGAGCCGTCCTCGCGCTCGAGTCTGAGCGCCCCGGTCCGCCCCGCGGGCGCGGGCACGGGCGGCGGGAGCGCCGCGATGTCGCGCTCGAGACGCGCGGCCGTCTCGAGAACGCGGTCGGCGACGGTCTTCCGCTCGCGCGCGGTCGGTGAGGGGGTCGTGGCGCCAGATGCCGCCGCTCGCGCCGGCTCGGCCGTCCCGGGGACGGCGTAGCCACTCTGCCGGGCGAAGGCGTGCATCGCCTGGTTCACGAGCGCGTCGCGATCGGAGCCCATCTCCTCGGCCATCCGGGCGAACGTCTCCCAGAGGTGGTCCGCGATGGCGACCTGCTTCGGCGACCTCGGCACATCGAGACCGTACCAGATGGAGCGGCCGCATCGGAAGCGCGCCCCGAGCGAGCGTCAGTGAAGGGCGACCGCGTTCCCGCCCTGCAGCGTCGGCGTGGCGTCGAGGACCACGTTGCTCTCGTAGGGCACGAGGAAGCGCACCCCGGCGCCGGCCGAGTATGGGCTCCGGTCGAAGACGGCGATCCCCGAGGGCTCGACGGCCGTGACCGACGGCGTCGTGGCCCGGAACGGGCCCCGGCCCTCGGCGGTGTCGATGGCGATCGCAAAATCGCGCGTGGGCGGCTTGAGCTGCTCGATCGTGAAGGCGAGCGCGGGCCCCTTCGGATCGCCGAGCGATGGGACGTAGCCGATGCGGCGCGCGAGCCGCGCCAGGAGGAGCAGCTCGCAGTCGGGGCGACATGGGCCGTCGCAGGTCGTGACGGGCGGCGCGGGGCAGGACAGCAGGTCCTCGCTTTGCCACTGGACCGCGACGTCGGATCCCGTCACGGCCGCGCGAGCGAGGACGGCGTCCGTCCCCGTGCCGCGAACGAGCACCCACCCTCCCCCGCGCACGGTCGCACGGATGTCCGTCTTGCCGGCGAGAGCGCTCAGGCAGGTGGCCGGGGTGCCCGGTGCCGCCGCGATCTGCATCGCGCCGCCGGGGTACCCGGACCCTGGAGCGAGGAAGCCGGTCACCGTCGCGTCGAACGTCGGGGCGCAGCTCCCCACTGCGGCGGGATCCTGCACGACGACGACGTCATCCGGGAGGATCCCGAGTGCCGGATCGACGACGTTCGCCGATTCGAAGAACGCGCTCCCCGACCTCGCCTGGAGCGCGATCCAGGTCGCGCCGTCGGACTCCGCCCGCCTCGAGGCGAGCCCGGGCAGCTCCCCTTGCCACGTCGCCGTCCAGCGCGCGGTGGGCGTGTAGCCGGGGGTCACCCGGATGCCGCTGGCGGTCGCCTCCGGGTCCACCGCCGCCACCGGCGTCGCGGTCGGGTTCACCACCTGCTCGCCCGGGATCTCGAACCGGCCCAGGTCGACGAAGTAGAGGTACCCGTCGGTGCTCGCCACCGCCGCGGCGGCGGTCGTCGTGCGAGTCCCGGCGGCGGTCACCATCCGCATGAACGTGCCGGCGAATTGCGGGTCGAGCGTCGAGGGCGCGACGACGGGCGGCTCGGTGGCGGCGAGCGCCCGCGCCGTTCCGGGGATGGCGGTCGGCGCGCGGAACAGCAGCTCGCCCGCAGGATCCGGCAAGGTCGCACCCGAGGGATCGAGCGCGACGAGGCCGCAGGCGATCGGCGCGTGGAGGCCGCAGCCCGACTCGTCGAGGATCGCGTAGACCCGCTCGAGCCGCGGCTGCCCCGTGAACGCGGTCGCGTCGGACGGCGTCGGCACGCCCGGCGTCGCGGCGCGCTCGGCGAGGCGCGCGGCGGCGACGAGCCGCGTCGGCGCCCTCGCGTCGAGCACCTGGCCGAGGGACGGCACGCCGTCCGCGTCGACATCGATCGCGGCGACGCCGTGAACTCCGCCAAGGTCGTCGCGCGTCGCGGCCCACACCCGCGTCTGCAGGCCGGCGACGGCGGGATCGTCGGGGGTCGCGGCGATCGCCAGCGGCCGGAACCCGAGGTCGATGACGTGCGCTGCGTCCACCGGGTCGGCGACGATCCCGTCGCCCGCGCGTCTGAACGTCACGATCCTGAGCCGCTCCCCCGAGAGCGCCGCCGCGACGCGGACGGTGCCGGGAGCGTCGGGGTCGAACGGGAGGGGGGCGAGCGCGAGCACGTCCCCGTCGAGGTCGACGGTGGAGTCGATCGCGCCTTCCGCCGTCCACGTGCGGATGACCTGGAGCCTCGAGTCGCCCGCCGACACGGCGATGAGGAGGTCGGCTTTTACGTCGCCGAGATCCGCGGAGACGAGCAGCGCCGGACGCCCCGGAACGGGATACACGAGCGAGCGGAGCGCCACGGGCGCCGGGACGAGCGAGTCGTCGACGCCGTCGACGAGCGTGAGGTCATTCGAGCCGGAGTTGGCGATCGCGAGGTACGGGCGCAGGCTCGCGCTCTTCGTCGTGATGCCGCGGAACGCCGCGACGGCGCTCGGCTCGCTGAGGAGGAGGCCCGGTGTCGTGTGGGTCTTCGTCCCGCACGCGGCGAGCGCGAGCGCGAGCACAGCGACAGGGAGGCGGAGGCGGGTCACGGGACACCTCCGGTGATCTTGCGTTGCGTGCCGCCCGGGAAGCCCGCCAGGCCGGGCGCGTCGAGCGGGACGTCGATCGGCGTGACGAAGCTCCCCGAGAAGGATCCCACGTACACCCGCGCAACCGACGCGAGGGTCACCGGGTCCACCGCCAGGCCATATGGCTCGGACCCCAGCTCCGGCACCCCCGTCGTGCCCAGCCGTCCGAAGCGAGCGATCGATCCCGTGTCGTCGTCGTAGATCCAGAGCTCGCCCTCGTCCACGGTGAGCGCCGCGACGACGTCGCGCCGGGTCGCTCCCCGCGTCGGCAGCACCCGCACGTCCTGCGCGCCGTGGCCGATGTAACGCTTGTTCACGAGCTGGACGTCCACCCCGCCGAACGCGCTCTCGACGAGGTCCACCACGAGCAGGACCCCGCTGTAGTCCGTGGTCCGGCCACCGGCGGTCGCCGCGGCGGTGGCGTCGTAGAGGCGCCCCGTGATGAAGGCGCGCTGCGGCGCCCGAGTGCCGAGGAGCGGGGCGACGAACGGGTGCGCGAGGGCGATGGAGCGAAGCTCGAGGCCGCTCGCGAACCCCGGCATCGTCGCCTGCCCGACCGTGCAGCCGCCGGACGAGGCGGGCCGGTCGATCTCGCAACCGGCGAGGTCGATCCAGCGGAGCGGCGTCGGCGACGACGTCGCGAGGCCGGTCATGTAGAGCCGGTCGTGCTCCCGGTCGTACGCGAACCCGCGGATCGGCCCGGCGCCGACGAGCGCGTTCCGCAGCGCGCCGTCCGCGAGGTCGTACTCGCTGATCCATGCCTCGCCGGACGCGGCGCGCAGGTACGCGACGAACGCCCGCTCCCGGCCGTTCCCGCACGCCACGGTCACCGCGAGCGGATCGACGGCCCGGGCTGAGAGCGGGATCCCGCACCCGGCGCAGGAGAGCCCATCGGCTCCTATCCGAAGGACGTTCAGCGTGTTCGATCCGCGCGTCGCGACGACGGCGAGCGGACCGGCGAGCGACGTGCAGAGAACGGGATCGCCGATGGCGATGTCTCCGCCGAAGCTGCGGATGTTCACCCCGTGGCCGACGCGGATCGTGTCGAGCTCGCTCGGGTCGAACGGGATCACGGAGCCGCCGGTGTCGCTGTCGTAGCGGAGATCGGAGTTCGACGAGACGACGAGCAGACGTCCGCCGTACACGGCGAGGCCGGTGGGGAGGTACATCCGGTCGAGCGGACCGGCCTCGGGCTTCGCCGCCTCTCCGCACGCGGCGGCGAGCGCAACCGTGATCCAGACGAGCCTGCGCAAGGATCCTCCTCGGGGCGACACGTGGCGGGCCATCACGCCTGCGGCTGCTGCGGCGGCTCGGCCTGGATCTTCCGGAAGTCGGCGAGGTCGGCGAACAGCGAGGCGACCCGCCGCATCAGCCCGAGCCGATTCGCGCGAAGCGCCGGCTCCTCCGCCATGACGAGCACGTCGTCGAAGAAGCGCGCGACGGCGGGCTCGAGGGTGGCCACGTTCCGGAGGACGGCCGGGTAGTTCCGGCGCTCGCGCAGGACCGCGGACTCGCTCTCGACGCGCTCCAGCTCCGCGAGGAGCCGCTTCTCCGCCTCGTCGCGCAGGAGCGCCGGGTCCACCCGGGCGGCGCCGCCGCCCCCCGCCTTCTCCTGGATGTTCGCGACGCGCTTGAACGCCACCGCGAGCGGGACGAAGTCCGGCCGCGCCTTGATCTCGGCGAGCGCGTCGAGCCGGCGCCGCGCGTCGACGAGATCGTCGTCCCCCGCAGCGAGCACCGCGTCGACGAGGTCGCCGTCGCGCTCCTCCGACCAGAGCGCCTTGACGCGCCCGCGGACGAACTCGCGGACCTGCTTCTCGAGCGCGTCGCGCGCGACGGCGCGGCGCTCGTCCGGGATCGCGTCGACCGCGATGGCGACGGCGCGCCCGAACGGGAGGTGCCAGCCGCGGTCGAGGACGATGCGGATGAGGCCGATGGCGGCTCTGCGCAGCCCGAACGGATCCGCCGCGCTCGTCGCCTTCTCCCCCACGCCCATGATGCCGGCGAGCTGGTGGAGGCGATCGGCGACGGCGACGAGGGCGCCCACGTCGCCCCTCGGCATGTCCGACGACGCGCCGATGGGCCGGTAGTGATCCTCGATCGCGTCCGCGACGACCGGATCGAGCCCCTCGAGGCGCGCGTAGTGGCCGCCCATGATGCCCTGCAGCTCCGGGAACTCCCCCACCATGCCCGTCCCGAGATCCGCCTTGCAGAGGCGCGCCGCCTGGCGCACCGCCTCGGGCGGCGCCCCCACGCGAAACTCCTCGTTCAGCGCCGCCGCGATCCGCTCGATCCGCTTCACGCGGTCGAGCTCGCTGCCGAGCTTCGCCTGATAGGTCCGCCGCCCGAGATCCGTGACGCGATCCTCGAGGGGCCGCTTCTTGTCCTCCTCGAAGAAGAAGCGCGCGTCGGCGAGCCGCGCCCGCAGCACCCGCTCGTAGCCGTGGCGCGCGACCTTCGGATCCTTGACGGGCGTCCCGGCGACGGCGACGAACCGGTTCAGGAGCCTCCCGGCCCCGTCCACCACCGCGAAGTAGCGCTGGTGGCTGCGCATCTCGGAGACGACGACCTCGCGCGGCAGCTCCAGGTTCTGCTTCTCGAACGTGCCGGCGATGCCCGTGGGCGTCTCGACGAGGAAGGTCACCTCCTCGACGAGGCCGGCGTTCTCGAGCACCTTGCCGCCGGCCGCCTTCGCGGCCCGGGCGATCTCCTTCTCGACGAGGGCGCGCCGCTCGGCCGGATCGGCGACCACGAAGGCCTTGCGCAGCTTCGCGAGGTAGTCCTCCGGGGTCCCCCCGAGGGCGATCGCCCGCGGAGCCTTGAAGCGGTGGCCGAAGGTAGTCTTGCCGGAGACGACCTCGCCGAAGCGGACCTTGAGCGGCCGCCCGCCGTGGAGCGCCACGATCCAGCGCACCGGGCGCGCGAAGGTGACGTCGTCGAAGCCGGAGCGCATCGCCTTCCTGAACCGCAGCCCGCCGACGAGCCTCTCGAGCATCGCGGGGAGCACCTGCTCCGCCTTGCGGCCCTTCTCTACCTTCGTGACCGACAACCGCTCGCCCTTCGGCGTCTGCGTGCGGGCGAGGGCGGACACCTCGACGCCCTGGCTCCGCGCGAAGCCGAGCGCCGCCGGGGTCGGCTTCCCGTCGGCGTCGTACGCCTGCGCGACCGGCGGCCCGAACGCCTCCGTGCGCGCGTCCGCCTGCCGTGGGGCGACCTCGCGCGCCCACACCGCGAGCCGCCGCGGCGTGCCGACCGCCCTCACCTCGCCGTGCGCCAGCCGCGCCTCGGCGAGGGCCTTCGCGAGATCGCGCTCGAGCTGCTCGATCGCGGGGGGCACGAAGCCCGCCGGGATCTCCTCGGCGCCGATCTCGAAGAGGAGGTCAGCCATGGGTCACCTTCTCCCGCGCCTCGCGCGCGCTCTCCCGCGCCTCGCGCGCCGCCCGTGCCTTCTCGAGCTCCGCCTTCCGCCTCGCCGGCGGCAGGAGCGGGAAGCCGAGCGCCTCGCGCGACTCGAGGTAGCCCCTCGCGCACTCGTGGGCGAGCGCGCGGACGCGGCCGATGTAGGCCGCGCGCTCGGTCACGCTGATCGCGCCGCGGGCGTCGAGGTTGTTGAACGCGTGCGAGCACTTGAGGCAGTAGTCGTAGGCGGGCAACGGGAGCTTCGCCTCGAGCAGCCGCTTGCACTCGGCCTCGTAGATGTCGAACAGGTTGAAGAGCATCTTCGGGTCGGAGGCGCGGAACGAGTACTCGCTCATCTCCACCTCGTTGCGGTGGAAGACCTCGCGGTACCGGACGCCCTTCACCCACTCCACGTCGAAGACGTTCTCCACGTCCTGCAGGTACATCGCGATCCGCTCGAGGCCGTAGGTCAGCTCGGCCGCGACCGGCCGCACCTCGAACCCGCCCGCCTGCTGGAAGTAGGTGTACTGGGTGATCTCCATCCCGTCGCACCAGACCTCCCAGCCGAGGCCCCAGGCGCCGAGCGTCGGGCTCTCCCAGTCGTCCTCGACGAAGCGGATGTCGTGCTCCAGAGGATCGATCCCGATGGCGCGGAGCGACCCGAGGTAGAGCTCCTGCACGTCGGGCGGGTTGGGCTTCAGGATCACCTGGAACTGGTGGTGCTGGTAGAGGCGGTTCGGGTTCTCGCCGAAGCGGCCGTCGGCGGGCCGCCGCGAGGGCTCCACGTATGCGACGTTCCACGGCTCGGGACCGAGCACCCGCAGGAAAGTCGCCGGGTTCATGGTTCCCGCGCCCACCTCCTGGTCGTAGCCCTGCGCGAGGATGCAGTTCCGGCTCGCCCAGTACGCCTGGAGCTTCAAGATGAGGTCCTGGAAATACACGCCTCGTCTCCTCGGGTTGCGCGCTTTCCGGCGGCGCGCGGGACGGCCGGGGCGCCTTCCGGAGCCGGCACGGTAGGGCCGTAAGGTCGCGATGTCAAATGGAGATTCAGCCGAAATCGCCCGTCCCGGACCCGGTCGCGCAGGGGGTCCCATTCACTCTCCGAGCATCGGCCCCACCTCCTCGAGGAACCTCCTCGCGGCGAGCCGGTGGCCGAGGTGATGCTCGATGAACGCACCGAGCGCGTCGCGCGCCTCGCGCCCGGCCCGTGGCGCGAGCAGCTCCGCGGACGCGGCGGCGAGCCCGCCCGCGGCGAGCCGCGCGAGCGCGGCGGCGGCGTCGGCCGAGAGCGAGGGCGCCCCCGGCGAGGCGAGCGGCGCGCAGGCCTCGCACAGGATCCCGCGCTCCGGATCCAGACGGAGACTCCTGGCGATCCCGGGGGATCCCGCCTCTCCACCTCGTGGAGAGGGGGGCTGGGGGGTGAGGCAGCGGGCGCAGGCGTCGAGGCGTGGGAGGAGCCCCGCCGCGCGGAGCGCGCCGAGCTCGAAGGCGCGCAGGCCGGCGGGAAGCGCCGGCGCGCGGTGGAGAGCGCCGAGGTACGCCGCGAGCAGGTCGAACAGGTCCTCGTGCGGCTCGTGGTCCCGGACGAGGTCGCGCGCGAGCTCCGCCGCGTATGCGGCACAGGCGATCCGCGCGAGATCGCCGCGGATCGCGCCGAACGCCTCGAGCGGAGCGACCGACTCGAGCCGGAGCAGCTCCGCGCCCGCGCGCTCGCGCACCTCGGCCCGCACGAGCGTGAACGGCTCGAGCGCGCCGCCGAAGCGGCGCCGCGAGGCGCGGGCACCGCGCGCGAACGCGGCCACCTTGCCCCGCTCCCGCGAGAGGAGCGTCACGACGCGGTCCGCCTCGCCGGTGTCGACGGTGCGGAGGACGATCGCGGTGAGCTTGGAGTGCGTCATCGCATCTTCACGTGGACGTGGACGTGGTCGTGGTCGTGGACGTGGTCTTCGACTTCGACTTCGACCTAAACCTCGTCCTCGTCCTCGTCCTCGTCGAGGTCGAGGTCGAGGTCGACGTCTAGGACGAGGTCCACGTCCAGGTCCAGGTCCACGTCCAGGGCAGGGTCATGCCAGGCGGTCATCGCAGCAGCGCCCAGATCCCCGCGCCGGCGACCGCGGCGGCGAGGACGAGCGCGAGGACCACGCGGATCGACGCGCTGGATTCGCGGCGCTTCCCCGGCTCCGCGGCGGCCGGGGCGGTGGCCTCCTCGAAGCGAAGCAGCACCTGGTCGGCGTCGAGCCCCACCGCCGCTGCATACGCCCGGAGGTAGCCGACCGCGTAGGCGCGCGGGGGCATGGCGCCGCCCTGCCCGGACTCGAGCGCCTCGAGGACGCCGGGCGCGAGCTTCATCGCGCGGGTCACCTCCTCGCGGCCGAGGCCTCGCAGCTCGCGCTCGCGCGCGAGCCAGCGACCGAATGCGGCGAGCCGCTCTGCGCTGTCGACGGGATCGGCCACGGTCTACTCGAGCTGCGACAGGCTGCGGCGGCACTCCTCGCCTTCCGTGGTGCCGTCGCCCAGCTCCCGACAGCGCTCGAACTCCACGCGTGCCCCGGCGACGTCGCCGCTCTTCATGCGGGCGAGGCCGAGCTGGAGGTGCGCGTCCGGGATGCGTTCGCAGAACCGCGCGTACGCGGCCAGCTCGTCGAGCGCCTCGCGCATCCGCTTGTCCTCGAGCAGCACCCGTCCGAGCTCGCGCCGCCCCTTGCAGTACGCCGGGGCCACGGCGAGGCATGCGCGCATCTCCGCGACCCCGTCGTCGCGCCGCCCCATGCGATGCATCGCGAGCCCCTTGTTGCACCGGGCGACGTACGGCTCCTTGTAGAGCATGTTCTCGAGCGCGGCGTCGAACTCGCGCAGCGCCTCCTCCCAGCGTCCGGTGCGGGCGAGGAGCTGGCCGAGATCGTTGTGCGCCTCGGAGAACGCCGGGCGCACCGCCACCGCGCGCCGGTACGACTTCTCCGCCTCGTCGAGCCGACCGAAGCCGAGGTCGAGCAGGATCCCGCGGCCGCGGTGGGCCTCGGCGAACTCGGGATCGATGGCGAGGGCGGCGTCGAACTCGCGGAGCGCGTCGGGGAAGCGGCCGGCGCGAAGCGCCTCCACGGCGAGATCATGGTGGATCTCGGCCGAGCGCTGGTCCTTCGACGAGGGGCCGTGGACGCAGGCCAGCGCGGCGGCCGCGGCGAGCGCGGCGAGGCGGAGCGGCGTCTTGGGAGAGCGCATGGCTAGAAGGAGGCGAGGAGGCGCGCGATTCGCGCGGGGTCCGTCCCGGACGGCCGCGCGCCGGGGGGCGCGCCGCCGGAGTCCGAAGGCGGGCGCGACTGCTGCGAGAAGAGGGGGATGCGCTCGAGCGTCTGGTCCTGCACGTCGGCGGCGAGGTTGCGGAAGTTGAGGTTGTCGAGCATGAACCCCATCGATTCGAGGAACTGGAGCCCCTCGACCTCGACGTCGCGGTACTCCTCCACGGTGAGCTGCCGGCGGTCGTAGACGTAGACGACGTTCTCGCCGCTCTTGGGGAGGTGGAGGGCGACGTAGATCGAGAAGGTCCCGTTCCCGTTCCGGATCCCGACGAGGTGGCCGAGCACCTGCTGCGAGGCCTTGCCGGGGATCGAGACCTGGGGCTGATTGATGCTCTCGACCACCGCGACGACCTGCTCGCGCGTGGCGGGGACCCACGTGATGGTCGGCTCGGGCTTGAACAAGCGGGCTCCCTGGCGCGGATCAGCGCGCCTGGATGACGAACTCCTCGGTCTTGTCGTCGATCTCCGCCGCGGTGCGCGCCGTCTCGACGAGCGGGAGGTCGATCATCACGTGATCGCCCCCCACGTTCCCCTCGCCGACCACGATGCGCAGCGCCACGTCGCGCGTGAAGGCGAGCCGGTCGCCCACGATCCGCTTCGTCGCGGAGAACGTGAGCTTGTTCGGGCCGGGGTGGACGTACTTCGTGATCTCGATCACCGCCTGCCGCTCGCTCGCCTTCACCTCGCGGATCCACTGCGCGTTGATGAAGATCGCGAGATCGTACTGGGTGCCAGGCGGCGTCTGCTCGGTGACGATGAAGTAGCGGTGCGTGACGTGCTCCGCGGCGAAGCCGCTCGACGGCCCGCCGGCCTGGATGCCGCCGCCCGAGCCCGCCTTCCAGGACTGGACCGGCGGCTGCCGCTCCTCGCCCGTGGACTTCACGGCGTAGCCCTTCGCCTGGATGTGGACGTCCCCCTTCTCGTCGATGACGACCGTGCAGTTCTCGAACTTCTGGCTCGTCGCGCCGTCGATGGACACACCGTTGAGGGTGATCGCGGGAGCCGCGGCGGCGGGGCCGGCTGCCGCGACGAGCGCGGCGGCGAGACAGAGGGCAAGTGGGCGCATCCGCTCGACTCCTAGCCCCGGCCGGGCGTGCGCGTCAAGAAGCCGACCGGCAGGGCGCGCGTCGGGCTCGACCGACCGACGTGCGGCGCGCTCGCAGTATTCGACTCGCTCAGGGCGGCGCTCCCTTCCGGCTCGGGCTCAGCGGACCGAGCATGCCTCACACGCCGCGCGCTTCCGCGCCCCAGAGCACCTTGTGGATCTGGAGCGAGAGCCGGGCGTCGAGGCCGCTCTCGAGGAGCCAGCGCGCGAGGTCCTTCGCGTCCACCTGCCCCCACGCCGGCGAGAACAGCACCGACACCCGCTGCTCGAGACCGTGGCGCCGAACCACGTCCGCGGACCAGCGGAAGTCCTCCTCGGAGCAGACGACGAACTTCACCTCGTCATGCGGCATGAGGCGATCGAGGTACGCGAAGTCGGTGGTGACCTCGCCGGAGCCGGGCGTCTTCACGTCCACGATCCGGATCGCCGAGGGCGGAAGCATGTCGAGCGGCCGCTGGCCGTGGGTCTCTATCGCGACCTCGTAGCCCGCGGCGATGAGCTCCTCGGCGAGGCGCGGAAGGTCCTTCTGCAGGAGCGGCTCGCCGCCGGTGAGGAGGATGAACCGCGACGGGTGTCGCGCCACCGCCGCGACGATCTCGTCACAGGTCATGTCCGTCCCGCCGTGGAACGCGTATGCCGTGTCGCAGTAGCCGCAGCGCAGGTCGCAGCCCGTGAAGCGTACGAAGACGCACGGGCGTCCGGCGCGGGACCCCTCGCCCTGGATGGAGAAGAAGATCTCGGTGACCCGCACCCGGGCGTTGTAGCGCACCCGGGAGACCGAAGCACGCCGGGGCGCCGATCCGACGCCGGGGCGCTACTCCGTGGGCGGGCCGGTGCGCGCGAGCGCGACGGCCGGCCCTCTCTCGCCGTCCCATCCGCGGCGGAGGCGCCGGAGCTCCGCCTTCACCCGGCGCGGGTAGACGCGGAACCGATCTGGGATCTCCCCGTCGCGGAGGTAGCCGAGGATCCGGTTCGGCCCGGCGTTGTATGCCATGAGCGCGACCTCCTCGTGCCCGAACGCGTCGAGGAGCCGGCGCAGGTAGCGGATGCCGGCCTGCACGTTCACCGCCGGATCGCGAGCGTCCTCCCACTCGAGCCCGGCACGCTCGACCTCGCGCCGGAGCGTCGGCTCGCGCAGCTGCATGAGGCCGCGGGCGCCGCGATCGGAGAGCGCTCCGGGATCGTAGGACGACTCGACCTCGATGAGGGCGAGGACGAGCAGCGGGTCGATGCCGGCCGCCTCCGACTCGCCGACCAGGGTGCGCGCGACGCGCCGTCGGTCGGGGTTCTCGAGCTGCGGGATGCGCAGCCCGAGCTGAACGTCCACCCGCTCCACCCACCCCGGCGGCCCCGGCTCGGAGCCGTGCGCCAGCCACCCGTCGGGCGCGCACAACACCGCGGCGACGACCCGATCGGCCTCGCCGAGCGGCCGCGGGAACGCGAGCGCCGCGACGAACGCCAGCACGCCGAGCGCGACGCCCGCGAGCCGCCTGGGGCGGGGTGCCCTCATCCGGTGGACCGCTCCTTCGCGAGCGCCTCGACGCGCTGGGCGACCGCGTCGACGCGCTTCTGGAGCGCTTCGATGTCCGTCTGCGTGGGGATGCGGAAGCGGTTGGCGGTGCGCCGGACCGCGTCGTCGATGGCCTTCTCGATCTCGTGGCGCTGGCTCGTGAGCCGCTCGCCGAACTCGCGCGCGTGCCGCCGCACGTCGTCCGGCGAGAACCCCGCCGCGTCGGCGAGCTTCCCGAGGACCTTCTCCGCCTCCTGCTCGGCGGCGTTCACGCCCGCGAGCGCGCTCGACCACGCTTCCTTGAACATCTCCTCGATGTCCGGCATCGCTACACCTCCGCCGACGGGCGCGTCTTCTTCGTCCGGCGCGTCCGGTCGCCCTTCTCGATGCGCCGCACGAGCCGGTCGAGCTCCTTCGAGAGCTCGTCCACCTGGTCCTTCGTCGCGACGCCGAGGAACGCGATCGCCCTGCCCTGCAGATCCATCATCCGCTCCAGCGCCTCTGCCCTGAACGTCTCGGCGCGGCCCCGCCATTCCGTCGCGCGCTCGACGCCCTGCTCGCGGAGCTTGTCGATCCGGTGCTTCATCTCGGGGAACGTCCAGTCCTGCTTCGAGAGGCGCTGCACCATGTGCTCGAAGTCCTTCCGGCTCGCACGTCCCTTGCCCACGAGGTCCTTCAGCACGCGCTGCGCCTCCACCTCGAACTGCTCGAGCCGCGCCTGTGCCGCCTCGAGCGGTTCGCGCAGGAACTCCGGAACCTTCATCGCCCTGCCGCCGTTCATCTTCTGGGTCTCCGCCATTTGTAGCCTCCCGGGAGCGTTGGGCTTCTTTGCCCCGCGACGGGCAGCGTAACGCAGTGCGTCAGGCCGGTCAAAGACCCAGTCGGTGCGTCACCGGCGGAGCGCTCCATGGGTGGGAACGAACCTCACCGCGGAGCACCCCCTCATAGGGTTCGCGCCACACCAGGGGGACGCCCGCCCGCCTGCCCTCCCGATCTCAGATCTGCTCCGATCGCTTCCTCCACGCGCGAGAAGCCGTCGCGCGCCAGGAGCTGCGTGAGTCCCTCGTTCAAGCGCCGGACAAACGACGGTCCTCCATAGACGAGCCCCGTATAGACCTGCACAAGCGAGGCGCCCGCCCGGAGCTTCGCGTAAGCGTCCTCCGCGCTCATCACCCCGCCTGCGCCTACGATCGGGACGCGGCCCGCCGCACGCGCGGCGCAGCGCCGCACGACCGAGGTGGCGAGCCGCTCGAGGGGCGCTCCGGACAGGCCCCCCTGCTCGCGTGCGCGCGGGTGGCGCTCGACGCCCGCCCGGGAGAGGGTCGTGTTCGTCGCGACGATCCCCGCCACGCCCGCGGCGATCGCGACGTCGACTGCCTCGTCGAGCGCCGTCGGCGCGAGATCGGGGGCGAGCTTCACGAGCAGCGGCTTCCCCGGCGCGCGCTCCGCGAGCCGCGCGACGCACGCGCGGATCAGCCGGTCGAGCGCGTCCGCCTCCTGGAGCTGCCGCAGGCCCGGCGTGTTGGGCGACGAGATGTTCACGACGAGATAGTCGGCGTGCGCGTGGAGCCGATCGATGCAGGCGAGGTAATCCGACGCCGCGCGCTCGTTCGGGGTCGCCTTGTTCTTGCCGACGTTCACGCCGACGGGGCCGAGCCGCGCCTCGGGCGGGAGCGCCGCGAGCCGGGCCGCGCAGACCTCGGCCCCCTCGTTGTTGAACCCCATCCGGTTGATGAGGGCGCGGTGCTCGGGGAGCCGGAAGAGCCGCGGCCTCTCGTTGCCCGGCTGCGGCAGCGGCGTGATGGTCCCGATCTCGACGTGGGAGAAGCCGAGCGCGAAGAGCCCGGGGACGGAGACGTCCCCCTTGTCGAAACCCGCGGCGAGCCCGATGGGCGAGTCGAGCTCGAGCCCCATCACGCGCAGGGCGAGCGCGGGCGGCGGGATCGGCCGGCGGCGGCGCGCTGCGGCCGGCGTGACCCCGCGCAGGACGCGGTGCGCGAGCCGGTGAGCGCGCTCGGGATCGAGCCGGAAGAGGAGCCAGCGGAGGAGGGGCCAGAGCATTTCGGGGGGCGCTTCATACACGATCCGGGCCGACTCGTGGGGAGCGATCAGATCAGCGCCTTCACCATGACGATCGCGTCTTCCTTCTCCTCCGCGTAGTAGTTCGGGCGGACGCCGACCTGCAGGTACCCGATGGCGCGGTAGAGCGCGATGGCCGGGGTGTTCGAGCGGCGCACCTCGAGCGTCGCGAGCCGGGCGCCGCGCCGACGCCCCTCCTGCTCCGACACCTCCATGAGGGCCCGACCGACCCCGCGCCGCCGCGCGTCGGCCGCGGTCGCGACGTTCAGGACGTGCACCTCGTCGTGGACGAGCCAGAACACGATGTAGCCGACGACGAGGCCGCCCGCGCCGTCCAGGGCGAGCACCACCTGGGACCACGCGTGCTGCAGCTCGCGCTCGATGATCTCGCGGGACCAGGGGTGGAGGAACCCCTCCTTCTCGATCTCCATCACCCGCTCCACGTCCGCGAGGCCCGCCCGCCGGAAGCCGAGCGCGGCGCCGGGCGCGTCCGTGTCCACCGGCCGGCGCATCAGGCGCCCTCCCCCTCGCGCAGCGAGCCGAGCACACGGATCTCCGCGCGCGAGCGGAGGTCGGAGAGGAGCTCCCGCACCTGCGCGGTGGCGCGCTCCTCCGCGAGCTGGGCGCGCGCCGCCTCGCGCGCCGCCGGCGGCGCGTCCGCCGCCCCACGCGCGCGCAGCCAGCGGTCGACCTCGTCCTCGCCGACGCGCGCCGCGCGGCCAACCCGGCTCTTCACGTAGCGCTCGACCCGCACCATCCGCCCGAGCGTCGCGAGCAGCTCGTCCTCCGAGAGCTCTGCCCGCGCGAGGAACCGCTCGTACTCGCCGAACGTGGCGAACCGGTCCTGGAACCTGTGCAGCTCCAGGAGGAGGTCCTCGCGCCCCACCTCGTCGAGCCGAAGCTTGGCGGCCTCGTCCGAGACGAGGATCTGGTCGAGCAGCCAATCGAGCGCCGCGCGCAGCGCCGTCCGGTCGAGCGGACCTTCGGCCGCCGCGGTCGCGCCGCGCGAGACGAGCGCGATGCGCGCCTCCTCGACGAGCTTCGTCCGGGTCACGAGGCGGGGGGCGGCGGAGGGCGGGTTCCGCACCACCGCCACCACCTCCTCCACGATCCCGCCCTCCGCTGCGGGCGCGGCGGGCGGTGCTCGCGCCGCGGCGGGCGCCGCGAGCGCGAGCGCGAGGACGGCGACGAGGCCCATGAGCTCATTGTAGCCCGGACCATTCCCGGCCCGCCGTCGTCGTTGACGCCCCCGGCCAAAGCGTTACCTTCACCCGCGTGCCGCACCGCGACCTGTACGAGATCCTGGGCGTGTCCCGCACCGCGACCGCGGACGAGATCAAGAAGGCCTATCGCCGTCTCGCGAAGCAGCACCATCCTGACGTGAACCCCGGGAACAAGGCGGCCGAGGAGCGCTTCAAGGAGGTCACCGCCGCGTCCGAGGTCCTCTCGGACGAGAAGCGGCGCAAGCTGTACGACGAGTTCGGCCCGGACTCCCTGCGGACCGGCTTCGACGAGAAGCGGGCGGACGAGGTGCGCCGCTGGCGGCGCCAGGGCGCGCCGGCAGGCGGACGGCCTTTCGATTTCGGCGACTTCGAGACGGTGAACGTGGGCGAGTACGGCGCCTTCGACTTCGGCTCGATCTTCGGGGATCTCTTCGGCGGGCGCGGGGCCCGCGTCCGGCGCGGCCCGGTGCCGTCCCCCGGAGTCCACGCCGAGGCGGAGATCGAGATCGCGCTTCGCGACGCGGTGCTCGGCGCGGAGCGCGACGTCCGCGTGGACGGGAGGACGCTGCGCGTCCGCATCCCGGCGGGCGTGAGCGACGGCGCGCAGATCCGCCTCGCCGGCCAGGGCGGTCCCGGCGCGCACGGGGGACCGGCCGGCGACCTCTTCCTGAGCGTGAAGCTGCGCGAGCACCCGCACGTGCGCCGCGAGGGGAAGGACCTCGCCGTCGACCTGCCGGTGACCGTGCCGGAGGCGGTGGAGGGCGCCGAGGTGCGCCTCCCCACCTTCGAGGGGCCGGTGAGCTTGCGCGTCCCGAAGGGCGCGCAGAGCGGGATGCGCCTGCGCCTGCGCGGCAAGGGGCTCCCCGACCTGCGCGGCGGCGCGCGCGGCGATCTCTACGCGGTGGTCCAGGTGGTCCTTCCCGCCGAGAGCGAGGCGCTCCGCAAGGCGGCACGCGCGCTCGAGGGGCTCTACGACGGCGACCCGCGCGCCGGCATCTCGTTGTAGAAGGAGCGCATGGGACTGTTCGGACTGTTCGGGTCGAAGGAGGAGCGGGGCAAGGCCGCGCTCCGCAAGCTCGCGAAGAAGCTCTCCGAGCGCTACGGCCCGCCGGAGAACCGGCAGAAGGCGATCGACCAGCTCGGCGATCTCGGCACCCCCGAGGCGCTCGAGACGCTCTGCGTGCGCTTCACGGTGCGCGTCGAGCCGGGGATCACCGACGACGAGGAGAAGGAGACGGCGCGGCGCATCCTCGTCGACGCGCGCGAGCGCGCGATCGGCCCCATCGAGCGGTTCGTGACCGCGGAGGAAGAGGGGGTCGCCTGGGGGCTGCGCGCCCTCGCCGAGGTCGCCCCGCCGCAGAAGGTCCTCGAGGTCGTGCTGCGCGAGCTCGCCCGGCTCGGCCGGACCTACACGCGCGATCCCGACAAGAAGATCGTCCTCCTCACCTGGCTGCGCGAGCACCACGGCGGCGCCGGCGGCCCGGAGGTGGAGGCGGCGCTGCTGCCCCTCCTCGAGGACTTCTCGGACGACATCCGGATCAGCGCCGCGCGGGCGCTCGCCGCGCTCGCGCCGGGCGAGGCCTCGCGCGACGCGCTCATCCAGCTCCTCCTCCGCGACCGCGACAACGCCCGCGTCCGCGGCGAGGTGCTCGAGGCGCTCGCGCAGCTCGGCGCCGACGTGAAGGGGCACCGACCGAGCGTCGAGGCGCTCCTCGTGGAGCCGTTCTTCCTCGACCGCGAGGGCCGGGTGAAGAAGCGAGCGTGAGGCGCCGCCCGACCCGCTAGACTCCTCTCGTGAGCGAACCGCGCGTGCCGCACCGGCCCGACGTCGCGCCGTCCGCGGCACCGACGGGTGGGCTGCTCGCGCGCTGGTTCGAGCCGGTGAAGGTACCGCACGACGCGGCGGACGAGCTGCGCGCGCTCACCGCGCGCGGAAGCCTCGTCTTCGTGATGCGGTCGCCGTCGCTCCTCGACCTCCTGTACCTGCGCTGGTTCCTCCGGCGCGCCGGCCTGCCGCCGCTCCGCGCGGCGCAGGGCCTGCGCGGCCTGCTCGGGCGGCTCGCCCGCGTGCGCCGCTCGCGGCGCGCCTTCGAGGACGCCGTCTCTGCCGGCCACGCCTCGGTCGTGTTCCTGGGCCACCCGGCGCGGCGGGATCCCTTCGCCGCGCTCGTGCGCCTCCAGCGCGATCTCTTCCAGCCCGTCCTGCTCGTGCCGGTGCTCCTCGTCTGGAGCCGGCGGGCGCAGAAGCTGAAGCCGTCGATCTGGGACGTGCTCTACGGCTCGCCGGACGCGCCGAGCGCGTTCGCGAACGCCATCGCCTTCCTGCGCAACTACCGGCGCGCGCTCTTCGGCGTCGGACGTCCGCTGGATCTGAAGGCCGCCCTCCTCGAGCGCGCGCAGGAGGCGGACGCGGTCGTCGCGCGCAAGGTGCGAGGCGTCCTCCACCAGCACCTCGCGCGCGAGTTCAGGACGGCCGTCGGCCCAGCGCTCAAGGCGCCGTCCCGCGTGCGCGAGAAGGTCCTCCGCGACCGCGGACTGCGCGCGACGGTCGAGGCGGTCGCGCGCGAGGGCGGCCGCGCTCCGGCGAGCGTGGTCGCCGAGGCGGAGAAGGACCTGCGCGAGATCGCGAGCCGCTACGACCCGCGCTTCGTCCAGCTCGCGCGCCCGCTCCTCGCCTGGATGTTCGGACGGCTCTACACGAGCGTCGAGGTGGACGAGGAGGGGCTCGCGCGCGTGAAGCGCGCCGCGGGCGAGGCGCCGATCGTGCTCTGCCCGAGCCACAAGAGCTACGTCGACTTCCTCGTGCTGCCGCTCGTCCTGTACGACCACGGGATGACGCCGCCGCACGTCGCGGCCGGCATCAACCTCGCGTTCTGGCCCTTCGACAAGATCGCGCGCCGCGGCGGGGCGTTCTTCATCCGGCGCAAGGTGAAGGGCGACCGGGTCTACACCGCGGTGCTGCGCGCCTACGTGAAGCACCTGCTGCGCGAGCGCTTCCCGCAGGAGTTCTACGTCGAGGGGGGCCGGAGCCGGACCGGGAAGCTGCTCTCCCCGAAGACGGGGCTCGTCTCGATGGAGGTCGACGCCTGGCTCGACGGCGCGACCGACGACGTCGCGTTCGTCCCCATCGCCATCGACTACGAGAAGCTGATGGAGGCCTCGTCGTATGCCCGGGAGCTCGCGGGCGGGGAGAAGGAGAAGGAGAGCCTGCGCGGCCTCCTCGGAGCGGTCCGGGTCCTCTTCCGCCGCTACGAGCGGCTCTACGTCCGGTTCGAGGAGCCGATCTCGCTCCGGCGCCTGGCGGAGGAGCGGCTCGGCGCGCACGCGGCGGGGCTCGCGGTGGACGACGCGTGGGGCGGCGAGGAGGCGCGGTCGACCGGGCCGCCGCTCGCGGCGGGGCGCGACGCGCCGGCGGAGGCGAAGCGCCGGCTCGTCCAGGCCCTCTCGAACCGGATCGCGTACGGCATCAGCCGGGCGGTGACGATCACGCCGGTCGGCCTCGTCGCGGCCGCCCTCCTCTCGCACGTGCGGCGCGGGCTCGCGGCGGACGAGGTGGCGCGGCGGATCGAGCTTCTCCGCTACGTCGCGGCCGAGACCGGCGCGCCCTTCGCGCGCGGCCTCTCCGGCGCGCCGTCCAGCCCGCTCGCGCCTGGGCCGATCGCCGACGCGGTCCGCCGCCTCGAGGCGGGCGGGCTCGTCCGCGTCGCGACCGCGGCGGGCGAGACCATCTTCCAGGTGCCCGACGAGAAGCGGCCGGTTCTCGACTACCACCGGAACGCCGTCCTCCACCGCTACGTCGCGCCCGCCCTCGTCGCCGCGGCCGCCCGCGCCGCCGGTCCCGACGCGCTCCTCGCCGAGGTGCGGGCCCGCGCGCTGTGGCTCTCGCGCCTGCTCAAGCTCGAGTTCATGTACCGCGTGGGCGCGACCTTTGACGAGATCTTCGGCGAGAACCTCGCGTTCCTCGTGCGCGTCCGCGCCCTCGCCCGGGAGGGCGAGACGCTCCGTCCCGGCGGAGACGCCTCGACGCTCGCGTTCCTCGCCGAGCTCATGCGCCCGTACCTGGAGGCGTACCGCATGGCGGCGCTCGCCGCGCTCGAGCTCGCCGCCGACGGTCAAGTGGGGCCACGAACGGACCGCCGCGCGCTCGTGCGGCAGACGCTCGAGCAGGCCCACGCCGCGTTCCTGGCGGGCGCCGTGGCGCTGCGAGAATCGGTCTCGAAGGCGACATTCGAGAACGCCGTAGAGTGGATGATCGCGCAGGGATTGCTGGCGGAGGACGACGGCCGGCTCACGCTGCGCGATCCCGAGGGCTTGCGGGCCGTGGTCGACGAGATCGCTCCATTGCTCGCCGTCTGACCTCGCACATGCCGGATTCGTGGACGGAATCACTCCGCTTAGCCGGCGAATTGGTGCGTGTGCGCCCTTCCACGCGCCCCCTCTCCCGCGCTAATGTGCCCCTCCACTCGCGCGCAGATGCTGCGCAACGCAACTCATCGATTCGTACCCGCTCTCTCCGTGCAAGCAGGACGAAACAGGAGGCTGACCTCAATGTCCGACCGGATTCTCCACAAGGGCCTGAAGGCGAAGGTGATGACCGCCGAGGCCGCAGCCGCGTTGATTCCCAATGGCGCCGTCGTCGGTATGAGCGGCTTCACCGGCGCCGGCTACCCGAAGGCGGTCCCCGTCGCGCTCGCGAAGCGCGCCGTCGAGGAGCGCCTCCGTGGCAAGCCGTACCGCCTCGACGTCCTCACCGGCGCGTCGACGGGTCCGGAGCAGGACACCGCGATGTCGATGACGGAGGCGCAGCGCTTCCGCTTCCCGTACCAGGGCGACGCGGTCACGCGCGAGAAGATCAACGCCGGCGCGATCGAGTACCAGGACATGCACCTGTCCCACGTCGGGACGCTGGCCCGGTACGGCTACTACGGCAAGATCGGCTTCGCCCTCATCGAGGTGACGAAGATCCTCGAGGACGGGTCGCTCCTCTACTCCTCGTCCGTGGGCGGCAACAACGTCTACCTCGAGCACGCCGAGAAGATCATCCTCGAGGTGAACGAGTGGCAGGACGAGCGGCTCGAGGGGATGCACGACGTCTACTCGATGACCGCGAAGCACGGTGACCGCACGCCGATCCCGCTCCTCACCGCGGACGGCCGCATCGGCTCGCCGTTCCAGAAGATCGACGTCAGCAAGGTCGTCGCGGTCGTGGTGACGAACACCCCGGACCGCAACGCGCCGTTCAAGGCCCCCGAGGACGTCCACAAGAAGATCGCGCAGAACATCCTCGGCTTCCTCGACGGCGAGGTGAAGGCGGGCCGGCTCCCGAAGAACCTCACCCCGCTGCAGTCGGGCGTCGGCAACATCGCGAACGCCGTGCTCGTCGGGCTGAACGAGGGCCACTTCGAGAACATGACGAGCTACACCGAGGTGATCCAGGACGGCATGCTGGACCTCCTCGACTCCGGCAAGCTCAAGGCCGCGTCGGCGACCGCCTTCTCGGTCTCGCCCGAGGGCCAGGTCCGGTTCGGCAAGAACATCGAGCGGTACCGCAAGCAGATCATCCTGCGCCCCCAGGAGATCTCGAACAACTGCGAGGTCATCCGCCGCCTCGGGTGCATCGCGATGAACGGGTTCGTCGAGGCCGACATCTACGGTCACGTGAACTCGACCCACATCGCCGGCAAGGGCATCGAGAACGGCATCGGCGGCTCCGCCGACTTCGCCCGCAACTCGGCCTACACGATCTTCATGTCCCCGGCGACCGCCAAGGACGGGAAGATCTCGGCCATCGTGCCGATGGCGTCGCACATCGATCACACCGAGCACGACGTGCACGGCATCGTGACCGAGTTCGGCTTCGCCGACCTCCGCGGCCGCAGCCCGAAGGAGAAGGCGAAGGAGATCATCGAGAAGGCCGCCGCGCCCGAGTACCGCCCCATCCTCTGGGACTACTTCAAGCGCGCCCTCGCGAACCCCAGCGCCGGGAAGCACTCGCCGCACATGTTCGAGGAGGCGTTCGCCTTCCACACCCGGTTCCTCAAGACCGGCGACATGCGCCCGAAGAAGTAGCTCCGGGCCACGCGCTTCACCGAACGGCGGCCGCGGCGACGCGGCCGCCGTTCTCTTTTCCGCGACCGTTTTGGTGAGCGGAGCGTCCGCGCAGCGGGCGCGGGGCCCCCGTTCGTGGTGAGCGTAGCGTCCGCGCAGCGGGCGCGGAGCCCCCGTTCGTGGTGAGCGGAGCGCCGCGCAGCCGGCGCGGAGCCCCCGTTCGTGGTGAGCGGAGCGCCCGCGCAGCGGAGCCCCCGTTCGTGGTGAGCGGAGCGCCGCGCAGCCGGCGCGGAGCCCCCGTTCGTGGTGAGCGGAGCGCCCGCGCAGCCGGCGCGGAGTCGAACCACGGCCGGATCTTCCGGGTTAAGCTCCCGCCATGGCCCAGCTCGACCTCGCGAAGGCGATGGAGACGGCCCGCCGCGCCGTGGAGGCCGCCTCGGCGGCGAGCCTCGCCCACTTCCGGCGCGGCGTGCGCGTCGAGGTGAAGCCGGACCGCACGCCCGTGACGCAGGCGGACCGCGACTCCGAGGCGGCGATCCTCGCGATCGTGCGCGAGGCGTTCCCGGATCACGGGTTCCTCGGGGAGGAGACCGGCGCGCACGCCGGCCTCGCGGGCACCCGCTGGATCGTGGACCCCCTCGACGGGACGAAGGGGTTCACGCGCGGACGGGGTTTCTGGGGCGCCCTCGTCGCGCTCGAGCACGAGGGCCGGATCGAGGCCGGCGCGATGGCGCTGCCCGCGCTGGGGGAGACCTACTGGGCGGCGAAGGGGCTCGGCGCGTGGATGCGCGCGGGGGACGCGCCGCCGGTCCGGCTCCGCGTGTCGAGCGTCGCCGCGTGGGCCGACGCCACGCTCTCGTTCGGCGAGCCGCACGTGCTGTTCCGTCCGCCGATGCTCGAGCGGCTCGCCGGGCTCGCCGTCTCCGCCCAGGCGGCGCGCTGCTACGGCGATCTCGCCGGGTGCGCGCTCGTCGTCCAGGGGAAGGCCGAGGCCTGGGTGGAGGCGGGCGTGCAGATCTGGGATCTCGCGCCGCTGCGCATCCTCGTCACGGAGGCGGGAGGAATGTTCACCGATCTCGACGGGAAGGCGACGCACGAGTCCGGGAGCTGCGTGGCCTCCAACGGGCTCGTGCACGGCCACGTGCTGAAGGCGCTCGCCGGGCAGTGATGTCCCAGCAGACGGCGCGGGCGCTCGTCGAGGAAGGCTACCCCAGCCATTCCGGGTTCTGTGTCGTCCCGTCGTACTCCGTCGTCGTCTTGTACCTCTCGCTCGTGCCATCGCGCGCCCGCTCGTCGGTCCTGGCGAGCAGGCCGGAGACCTCGTCCTCCGACATCGGCCGGAAGCCGGCCGCGACCCGCAGGGCCTGGTCGACGCGCTCCGCGGAATCGCAGCCCGTGATCACCGTCGCGACCGGGAGGCTCATCGCGTAGCGGAGGCACTCCTCGGCGGAGGCGATCCCCTCGTACACGATCCGGCCGTCCGCCATCGGCTTCATCCCGAGGACGCCGATGCCCTGCTCGACGAGGCGGGGGAGGACGAGCCGCTCGAAGCTGTCGAAGTGCGCGTCGAGCACGTTGAGCGGCATCTGGACCGTGTCGAACCGGAACCCGTGCGCGTCCGCAGCATCGAGCATCGCGAGGTGCATCGACGGCGACTTGTGGCCGGTGAAGCCGACGAAGCGGACCTTCCCGGCCTGCTTCGCCCCGGCGAGGGCCTCCATCGCGCCTCCCGCGCGGAAGCTCCGGTCCGGATCGTCGGGGTGGATCACCTCGTGGAGCTGCATGAGGTCGAGGCGATCGGTGCCGAGGCGGGCGAGCGACTCGTCGATCTGCCGGGCGGCCGCGTCCTTCGTGCGGCCGTCGATCTTGCTCATGAGGAACGCCCGGTCGCGGTAGCCGTCGCGGAGCGCGAGACCCATCCGCCGCTCGCTCTCGCCGCCGTTGTAGTCCCAGCAGTTGTCGAGGAAGGTGATCCCGCCGTCGATGGCCCTGCGCACGATGCGAACGCTCTCCGCTTCGGAGAGCCCCGGGCGCGCCATGTGGAAGCCCCCGAGCCCGACGACGGTGACACTCTCGCCGGTCCGCCCGAGCCGGCGCCGCGCGATGCCGGAGACCGCCGCCATCCCCTCACCTCCTCCGCAGCCCACCGCCGGCGCCACCGTGGCGGCGAGCGCGAGGCGCAGGAAGTCCCGTCGTGTCATGGCGCCCACCCCGTCCCGAAGCATGCGAACGGAGCTGAGCGGCGGCGGGCCCGCGCAGGGCGCGACCGGGGGTGGGGTCAGCCGCCCGCGCGGCGGAAGAGATCCACGACCGCGCCCGCGCGACCGGCGACGCGCGCCCGGCCCCTCGCCCACTCGCGGAGCGCCTTGATCTGCTCCTCGTAGGTGCGGAAGAGCGGTACGAGGTCCTGCGCGACGCGGCGGAGGTCGCCGCTCTCGAGCTCGCGGCCGAGCGCGTAGGCCCGGTGGAGCGCGCCGACGACGACCTGCTCCAGCTCCGCGCCGGAGTAGTCGCCGCAGGCGTCCGCCACCGCGGCGACGTCCACCTTCTCCGGATCGCGCCCGCGCCGTCGGAGGTGCAGTGCGAGGATCTCGCGCCGCGCCTCCGGGTCCGGCAGGTCCACGAAGAAGAGCTCGTCGAACCGGCCGCGGCGGAGCAGCTCGGGCGGCAGCCGCGACACGTCGTTCGCCGTCGCGACGACGAACACCGGCCCCTTCCGCTCCTGCAGCCATGTCGAAAAAGCCCCGAGCAGGCGGGCGGCGCGCGCGTCGGAGCCGTCGCCGGGGCTCGATCCGGCGAACCCCTTCTCGATCTCGTCCACCCAGAGGGCGACCGGCGCGAGCGCCTCCGCGGCCTCGAGCGCCCGGTGCAGGTTCTCCTCGGCCCCCGTGCCGCCGAGGACGCGCGGCAGATCGAGGCGCAGGATGGGGACGCCGAGGCGCGCCCCTGCCGCCTTCGCGGCGAGCGATTTCCCGCAGCCCTGCACGCCGACGAGGAGGACGCCGCGCGGGGGCGGCAAGCCGTAGCGCGACGCATCCGGGTCGAACGCGAGCGCCCGCTCCTCCATCCAGCTCTTGAAGCCGGGGAGGCCGCCCAGATCCTCCGGACGCTCGGACGACTCGCAGAGCTCGAGGCCGAGGTCGCGCGCGAGGAGCCGCTTCTTCTCGTTCGCGATCACCGCCGCGCCGGCCGCGCCCAGGGCGGGATCGCGCCGCAGGGCGCGCGTGAACGCGCGCCGCGCCTGCCCCTCGGACAGCCCGCGGGCCGCGACCAGCGCGCGGTGGCGGACCTCCGGAGCGACCGGCGCCGGCTGCTTCGGATGCGCGAGCCCCGCCTGCACCGCGTCGAGGAGCGCCGCGAGCTCGCCGTCGTCCGGGAGCGGCAGCCGGAGCACCGCGGTGTCGGCGGCGAGGCCGTCCGGCAGCTCGAGGCGCGGCGCGACCACGGCCAGGCAGCGCCCCTCTCCCGCGAGCGCGGGGAGCGCGTCGCGGAGCTTGCGCACGACGAGTGGATCGCGGAGCGCCACGTGGAAGTCGAGCGCGACCGCGAGGACGGGCGACGGCGCCTCGACGAGCGCCTCGATGAACGCCGCCGGATCGCGCGCGCCGGGGGCGACGCCCTCGAGGCCGCGGTGCGCCGACCAGACCGCCGCGCGCGCCTCGAACGCCCGGGCCGCCGCCTCGCAGAGCGAGATGGCCCGCTCCTCCTCCGTCGTCACGAGGTAGAGGATCGGGGTGCCCGCCGACCACAGCTCGGCGATCTCCTCGACGATCTGGCTCACGGCGTGCCCTCCACCATCGCCACGGGGCGTGCCGCCCCGCCCCGCGAGCGAAGCTCGCGGGGACCCCACCCCTGCTGGCCGGGTCCCTTCGCGTTCGCCCGGGGCATCCGCCCGCGGGCGAACGCCTCCCGGCGCGCGGCCTCCGGCCGCGGGAGCGCGAGCATCGCGAGCTTCACGGCGTGCCCTCCACGTCGGCGGTGGCCCGCATCGCCTCCTCGAAGGAGGTGACGCCGGAGGCGACCTTGCGGACGGCGTGCTCGCGCAGCGAGCGCAGGCCGTCCTGCCGCGCGGTGCGGAGCAGGGCCTCGGGGGTCGCCCCTTCCGCCACCAGGTGGCGCAACCTCGGGTTCACCGCGAGCACCTCGAAGATGCCGCTGCGCCCGAAGAAGCCGGTGTAGCGGCACTTCGTGCAGCCCTGGCCGCGGCGCGCGACGAGCTTCCCGGCGTAGTCCTCCGGGTGCGGGACGCCGAGCGCGTGCACCTCGTCGGCGGTGAGCGGGACGTCGCTCGCGCACGAGGGGCAGACCTGGCGGACGAGCCGCTGCGAGACGACGCCGGTGAGGGTGGCCGCGACGAGGAAGCTCGGGACCCCCAGATCGCGCAGGCGCGCGATGGCGCCGACCGTGTCGTTCGTGTGCAGCGTCGTCAGCACCATGTGACCGGTCAGCGCCGCCTGCACCGCCTGCGAGGCCGTCTCGGCGTCGCGCACCTCGCCCACCATCACGACGTCCGGATCCTGGCGCAGCACGTGGCGCAGCGCCTCGGCGAAGCCGGTGCCGGTCTTCGGATTCGCGGCGATCTGGTTGAACTCCTCGTGGACCATCTCGATGGGATCCTCGATGGTCACGACGTTCACCTCGGGCGAGGCGAGCGCCTGGAGCGCCGAGTAGAGCGTGGTGGTCTTCCCGCTGCCCGTCGGCCCGGTGACGAGGACGAGTCCGTGCGGGCGCAGGAGCCAGCTCTCGAACGCGTCGCGCTCGTCGGCGAGGAAGCCGAGCTCGGAGAGATCCCGCACGAGCACGTTCGGGTCGAGGACGCGGATCACGACCTTGTCGCCGAACGTGGTCGGCATGGTGGAGACGCGGAGCTCCATCTCCGTGTCGCCTCGCGCGGTGCGGATGCGCCCGTCCTGGGGGCGCTTCAGCGAGATGTCGAGCCGGCTCATGATCTTGAAGCGGTTCGCCATCGCCCCGTGGACGGCCTTCGGGATGCGGTGGATCGGGTGGAGCACGCCGTCGATCCGCATGCGGATGATCGACTCCTCGCGCCGCGGCTCGAGGTGGATGTCGCTCGCCCGCTGCTCGAAGGCGTAGTGGAGCAGGTACTCGACGGCGGCGACGATGGGCTCGGACGACGCCTCGAGCGCGTCGATGCCGGAGAGGTTCACGAACTGCTCGAGGTTCGTGACGTCCGGCGCGGCGGGGCCGGCGTCGAGCTGCACCGACGCGTCCCTGATCTGCTGGCGGAAGCCGTAGACCTCGGCGATGGCCCGGTGGATGTCGGAGGGCGCGGAGAGGACCGGCTCGATGTCCGCGCCGGTGAGCCCGCGCAGGTTCTCGAAGAGCTCGCGATCGAACGGGTTCGTGGCTGCGACGACGAGCGCGCCGTTCTTCCGCTCGAGCGGGAGGACCCCGTGCCGCCTCGCGAACGGACGCGAGAGGGTGCGCGTGATGAGCTGCGCGTCGAGCTTCAGCGGGTCGATCTTGCGGTAGGGGACCCCCACCGACTGCGCGATGGCCTGGGTGGCCGCGTCCTCGTCGACCGTCTCGTTGTCGCGGCGCGGGTCGGGGAACTTGAACGAGGCGAGCACCTCGACCGGCGAGAGCTCCGCCCGCCGCAGCGCCCGCCCGCCGACGCGCGAGGCCTGGTCCCGCAGCAGCCGCGCCCGCTGCACGTTCTCGCGGGCGAAGGCGGTCCGGCGCTGGTCGTCCGTGAGGATCCCCTGCTCCGCGAGGAGATCCGAGATGAACTCGAGCGTGTAATCGCTCGCGCGCAAGATCCTGGCCACCGCGCGCGAGTGTACCCCGAGGCCGCTGAACCCGGCAGGGGACGATCCCTGCGCCGCTACGCGACCGGCCCGGCGCCCGCTTCGGCGGGCTCGGGGCGCCGCCCTCCTCGCCCGCGACCGAGCACCTCGGCGGCCTCCGCCTGGATGGTGGTGCGCGCGAGGTAGATGGCCGCGATGACGAGCACCGCCATCGCCGCCAGCATGAGGACGCCCAGGGCGAACACCAGGACGGGGAGCTCCGCCGGGACGGGCAGGAACGCCATCGCGAGGCCGACGAGCGAGGTCACGACGAACGCGAAGAGCGCCGCGTAGTTGAGGATGAGCGCGCGGAAGTAGAGCGCGTGCCGCCGATCCAGCACCGACACCTGGGCGGCGATCATCGCGCGCCGCGAGGCGTCGACCCCGTCCCCGCGATGCTCGCGCGCCAGCTCGCGCAGGCGCATCGCCATGCGGGAGATCTGGTTGTCGAGCCCGAGCGCGATGAGCCCGCAGGCGGAGACCATCACCGCAGGCGTCACCGCGGCGGCGATCTGCTGGAGCGCGTTCATGCTCCGAACATAGGCCCGGGCCGGCCGTCGCGCCCTAACGGCGCCGCGCCTTCGGGACGGGCCGCGGCGCGGCGCGGCGGCGGATCGGCTCGGGCGGCCCCGGGGGGCCCATGAGGCGGCCACGCTCGCGGTCGTAGAGCGCGATGGCGTCGCGCAGCACCTGCAGCCCCTCCGAGCGTCCCTGCGGAGCGGACACGAGGACCTTCTTGTTCTCGAGCGCCTTGTAGTCCTCGAAGAACCGCTTCAGCTCGCGGAGCCTGTGGGCGGGGATCTCCGCGACGTCCGAGTAGTCGGCGTATGTCGGGTCGTCGGCGTGGACGGCGATGAGCTTGTCGTCCTGTCCCTTGTCATCCCGCATCTTCATGACGCCGATGATCTTGGCGCGCATGATCGCGAGCGGCTGGATCGCCTCCTCGCACAGGACCAGCACGTCGAGCGGATCGCCGTCGTCGCAGTACGTGCGCGGGATGAACCCGTAGTTCGCCGGGTAGTGGACGGCGGAGAAGAGGATGCGGTCGACGAGGAGGAGCCCCGAGCGCTTGTCCAGCTCGTACTTCACCTTCGAGCCGGTGGGGATCTCGATGATCGCCGGGATCGGGTCCTCGACGAAGCGGGGGAGCTCCACGTCGTGCCAGGGGTGATACGCCACGAGCCCCTCCCCTACCGCGCCCGCGCTAGATCCCCGAGCCGTGGGAGTGGCGCTGGTCTCGCACCTCGGCCTGCGTGACGCGGGTCCCGGGCGGCACGCTCGAGGTGAGCCAGACGTTCCCGCCGACCGACGATCCCTTCCCGATGGTGATCCGGCCGAGGATCGTCGCCCCGGCGTAGACGACCACGTCGTCCTCGACGATCGGGTGGCGCGGGATCCCCTTGATCGGGTTGCCCTGCGCGTCGAGCGGGAAGCTCTTCGCGCCGAGCGTGACACCCTGGTAGAGCGTCACGTTCCGCCCGATGACGGCGGTCTCGCCGACGACGACGCCGGTGCCGTGGTCGATGAAGAACTTCTCGCCGATGGCGGCGCCGGGGTGGATGTCGATGCCCGTGAGCGCGTGGGCGTGCTCGGTGATGATGCGCGGGATGAGCGGAACGCCGAGCACGTGCAGCTCGTGGGCGATCCGCTGGTTCGTGACCGCGAAGAGCCCCGGGTAGGCGAAGATCGCCTCGTCGCGGCTCTTCAGGGCGGGATCCCCCTCGTAGGCGGCCTCGACGTCGGAGCGGACGAGGGCGCGGATGGCCGGGACGCGCGCGAGGAACGCCTTCGTGACCTGCTGCGCGGTCTGCGCGCAGTGCTCGCACGTCTCGTAGTCGTGGCGGGCGCCGAACGCGACCCCGCGCCGGAGCTGGTCCTCGAGGCGGCGCATCGCGCGGGCGAGCGTCGCGCCGACGAAGTAGTGGAGGCTCTCGTCGTTGAGGTCGCTCGTCCCGAAGTACCCGGGGAACAGCACCGAGCGCAGATCCTCGACGATCTGGATGACCCCCTCGCGCGAGGGCAAGACGATCCGCCCGCCGGGGAACTGGGCCATGTCCTTCGCGTCCATGCAGAGCTCGTCCACGATCGGGGCGAGCGCCACCATGTCGATGGCGGGGGTCTTCGGCGCGGTCACTTCGCCTCCTCGAAGAGCCAGGTCGAGAGGTAGCGCTCGCCGGTGTCGGGGAGCACCACCACGATGATCTTGCCCTCGTTCTCCTTGCGCCGGGCGACCTCGCGCGCGGCCCAGGCGGCGCCGCCGCCGGAGATGCCCGACAGGATCCCCTCCTCCTTGCAGAGCCGGCGCGCCATCTCGCCCGCGTCCTCGTGCGTCACCTGGACGATCTCGTCGAGGAGCTTCGGGTCGAGCACCTTCGGCACGAACCCCGCCCCGATCCCCTGGATCTTGTGGGGGCCGGGCTTGCCGCCGGAGAGGACGGGCGAGTCCTTCGGCTCCACCGCGACCGCCCTGAACGACTTGCGGCGGGCCTTGAGGACCTCGGCCACGCCCGTGACGGTGCCGCCGGTGCCGACGCCGGAGACGAGGATGTCCACCTTGCCGTCGGTGTCGTTCCAGATCTCCTCGGCGGTGGTCTTCCGGTGGATCTCCGGGTTGGCCGGGTTCTCGAACTGCTGGAGGATGAGGTAGCGCGCATCCTGCGCGGCCATCTCCTCGGCCCGCTTGATCGCCCCCTTCATCCCCTCCGCGCCTGGGGTGAGGACGAGCTGCGCGCCGAGGGCGGCGAGGAGCTTGCGGCGCTCCACGCTCATCGTATCGGGCATCGTGAGGACGAGCTTGTACCCCTTGGCGGCCGCGGCGAAGGCGAGCCCGATCCCGGTGTTCCCGGAGGTCGGCTCGAGGAGGAGCGTGTCCTTGCGGATCATCCCCTCGCGCTCCGCCGCCTCGATCATCGAGACGCCGATCCGGTCCTTCACGCTGCCGGCCGGGTTCCGCATCTCGAGCTTCGCGGCGACCGTCGCCTTGGCGCCGTCCATGACGCGGTTGAGCCGCACGAGCGGCGTGTTGCCGACGGTCTTCGTGATGTCTTCGGCGATTCGCATGCATTCACCTCGGGTCCGGGTCGGCAGAGGTTATCAACATTGGACCTACGCGGTCGACGTTTCGAGGGGCTTGCCTAACGGGGGCCGGCAAGCGGCGCACGCGAACGGACGGAGCTACGGAGGCTCCTCCGCCTCCCCGGCGAGCGTCGCGTCGATGAGCGATTCGGTGACTCCCTCCGGCGGGACGGGCTCCGCCTCGGGGGGCGGCGCCTCCGCGCCCGCGGCGGGCGCCTCGCGGTGGAAGAACTCCCACACCCCCTGCGCCTGCTTCGGCCCGAAACCCTCGACCTCGGCGATCTGCTCGGGGGTCGCGTCCTTTACGCGACGAAGGCTCCCGAAGTGGCGGAGCAGCGCCCGCTTGCGCCCCTCGCCGACGCCGGGGATCTCCTCGAGCACGCTCTGGAAGTTCCGCTCGCGGAGCAGCTTGCGGTGGAACGTGATCGCGAACCGGTGCGCCTCGTCGCGAACGCGTGCGAGGAGGAACAGCTCCGCCGAGTTCTGGCGCAGCACGACCGGGTCCTTCCGGCCCGGCAGGAACACCCGCTCCGGGCTCCGCGCGAGCTCAGAGACGTAGCCCCGCTCCCGCGCCTCCGCCGCGTCCGCGACCGCCGCTCCGCGCGGCCACTGCGAGGCGCGCCGCCCGACGACGCGCGTGGTCCCGAGCAAGGCGGAGTCCACGAGCCTGCTCTTCGCGAGGCCCACCATCTCCACGAAGGGCGCGCCCGGGATGCCGGTCACGGGCGAGGTGGACACGCCGACGTCCTTCGCGGCGGCGAGCGCCGCGCCGAGCTGCCCCTTGCCGCCGTCGATGACGACGAGGTCGGGGAACTGCCCCTCCGCGATCCCGCGGCGCAGCCGCCGGCACATCACCTCGTGGAGCATGGCGAAGTCGTCCTGCCCGGCGACGCCCTTCACCTTGTAACGGCGGTAGTTGGCCTTGTCGGGCTCGCCGTCCTTCATCGACACGCCCGAGCCGACCGCCAAGGCGCCCTGGAAGGTGGAGATGTCGTAGCACTCGATCCAGCGCGGTGGCCGCGCGAGGTGCAGCGCGCGCACGAGCGCCTCGAACGCCTTCTCGCGGCGCTCGTCCTTCTCGTGCCAGGAGCGGAACCCCTGCTCCGCGTTGCGCGCCGCCACCTCGAGCAGGTCGGCCTTCGCCCCGCGCTGCGGGGTGAGGATGCGGACGCGCTTCCCGCGCCGCTCGCCCAGGACGTCCGCGAGCGCCTCGACCGCAGCGGGCTCGATCGGGACGAGCACCTCGTCCGGCGCCGGATTCTGCTCGTAGTAGAGGGACAGGAAGGACGACAGGATCTCCGCGTCCGGAAACTCCTGCTCGCGAAACGGGTAGCTGCGGGAGTCCTGGAGCTTCCCCGCGCGCATCGAGAGGACCTGCACGACGAGGTCCGGCCCCTCGCGCCACAGCCCGACGACGTCGCGATCGGCGCGATCGGCCATGAGCACCCGCTGCTTCTCGAGGCTCCGCTCCACCGCCCGGAGCTGGTCGCGCAGCCGCGCGGCGTCCTCGAAGCGGAGCGCGCCGGCCGCCTCGTCCATGCGGGCCTGGAGCCGCTCGACGAGCTCCGTCTCCCGCCCCTCGAGGAACTCGACCGCGTCCTCGACCGACTGCCGGTACTCCTCGGGCGGCACCTCGTAGACGCACGGCGCCGGGCATCGGTCGATCTGGTACAGGATGCACGGCCGCTTGCGGTGCGCGAACACGTGATCGGTGCAGGTGCGCAGCTGGAAGTGGCGGTTCACGATGCGGAGCGTCTCGCGGATGGACGAGGCCGACGAGTACGGCCCGAAGGTGCGCGCGCCGGGCACCCGCTTCTCCCGGGCGCGCCGGACCTCGAGGCGGGGGTACGGGTGGCGCTCGTCGAGACGGAGGACGATGAAGTCCTTGTCGTCGCGCAGCCGCACGTTGAAGCGCGGATGGTGCTTCTTGATGAGCTCGTTCTCGAGGAGGACCGCCTCCTTCTCGGAGCGGGTGACGATGACCTCGATGTCGCCGAGCAGGTCCTCGAGCAGCGGCACGAAGATCCGGTCGTCGCCGCCGCCCGCGTCGAAGTACTGGCGGACGCGCGCTCGCAGGCTCGACGCCTTGCCGACGTAGACGACCTCGCCGCTCCGGTCCTTCATGAGATAGCAGCCGGGTTCCGCCGGAAGATCGGCGAGCGTCTCGCGGAGGGCAGGGTCCATCCGCCACGGGTTTACCGCGGAACGGAGCTGCGTTCACGCGCGCGCAGCGTCCACCGGGCGAGGGCGTGATCGGCCCATCACGAGGAGGCTGGCCGAAAGAGCGCCGGCGCATCCGGTGGCACCACGGTCTTGCCTTTGCGTCCCGTGTACCGATCGATGCAGGCGTCCCCGAAGAAGCGCCGCGCCGCGAGATGGTTGTGCGCGCGGCAGGCAACGCGGATGTTCTCGATCGTCGGCAGCCCTCCCCGCGCCCGCGGAACGGGATGGTGATCGAACTCCAGCTGGTGCGTCGAGCCGCACACCTCGCCGGAGTCGAAGCGCCACTCGCACCGCCCCCCGGCACGGCTCCACACCGCCCGCTTCACGTG